>Ga0209533_1001928_pt1 | contig 19188 bp, 20 predicted proteins | sample COG_04_FD_184748 | JGI IMG/M metagenome (GOLD analysis project Ga0209533, IMG submission 184748) | Pelagic Microbial community sample from North Sea - COGITO 998_met_04 (SPAdes) (version 2) | ecosystem: Environmental > Aquatic > Marine > Neritic zone/Coastal water | place: Helgoland, sampling...
AACCATTTTCATTAGAGAATTTTTTTACATATGGATCATCATTTATAGCATTAATACAATCATATCCGAGAATAAAATTAACATTATTTTTTTGTAATCTTGTTTTAGTTATTTCATGTGGGAGTATAATATCAATATGAATTTGTGGATAATATAATTTAATTGTCATAGCAATAGCTACATCAGAATTTAATTCATTATCAACTAAATATTTTTTAGGTGTCATTTTTTTTAAGAATTTATCATCATAAATTTCTTCATCTTTTCCTATGATAAAACCTATTTTCATTATATATATTTAAAGAAAATATTATATTTTATATAAAATGAAAGTAAAAACAGTAACAGATAGACAGATTATTGAGGGTAATAGATATAATGATCATGTATTAGCTTGGAAATTATCTTTACAATATTCAACCATTTTAAATAAGAACATTAATAAAGATGATATTATAAATATTTCTATGGGAGTTTATGATGAGTTTATCCATAGTTTAAAGTCGAATGGTATAGTAAATAAAGATAAAAGTTATTATAAACTATGGGAAACAATGATTCAGACATTAAATAAAGATAAACATTCTTTTGATTTAAAAAAAGGTATTATAAGGGATATTTATCATTCAAGTTTAAAAAAAAATAATTATTAAATAAATGACTATTATTGATTCTGCATGTAAAGCTTTATGTAAGTGTAATTATGATTCTTTAGATGATACTTCATCTGCTTCTGCCACAGAAGGAGCAGAATCTAGTTCTCCATCCAATCCTTCTGAAGGTTTTATAAATTATGAAAAAGAAGTAAAAGGTAATGAATTTAGATTATTAATATTCATAATAATATTATTATTTATAGCTAAACTTATTTTTTAAATTTATTTAAAAGAATAAACATCAAACTTAATAAATGTCTTTTAAAGATAAACCATTAAAAAAAATAAATTGTGATAATAGGGTTACGATTGATGTTTTACATAATGATTTAATCAAAAATTTCAATAATGAATTAAATGAAATAGATGAAATAGAAGAAACTATTAATGATTTAAAAGAAAGATATGAAACAACAAATGATGAAAGAATATTATTAAAAATAGATAAATTAAAAGATCGTTTAAAAAATCATAATAAACAACAAAAACAAAATTATTATTTAGATAATGGTGAAATTTTGAGTGAATATTACGAAAAAAAAACAGAAGTAAAAAAAATACCTGAAAAAAATAATTTTATAATAGATTTAATGTTAAAAAAGAAAACTATAAATAAAACGGAAACAAATAGAGATATAATAAATGAATATATATGTAGAATAGATGATACAAAAGTTCGTGATTATTTAATTGAAGATTTAAGTATTTGTAAGATTTGTGAAGGTAATTTAACAATTGTAAATACAGAAAGTAATTTAGTATGTGAAAATTGTGGTTATACAGAAAATATTATTATAAATTCAGAAAAAATTTCTTATAAAGATCCACCAAGAGAAACCAGTTATTTTGCTTATAAAAGAATTAATCATTTTAATGAATGGTTGGCTCAATTTCAGGCTAAAGAAACAACAGATATATCTGATGATGTTTACAAAAATATTTTAAAAGAATTAAAAAAAGATATATTTTTAGATATTAATAATATAGATTATAATAAGGTAAGAGAAATCTTAAAAAAATTAAAGTATAATAAATATTATGAACATATACCACACATAATAAATATTATTAATGGTAAAAAAGCCCCTGTTTTAAATAGACAGCAAGAAGAACAGTTAAGAATGATGTTTAAAGAAATACAAGTACCATTTATGAAAAATTGTCCCCAAGAAAGAAAAAATTTTTTATCATATTCTTATGTTTTACATAAATTTTGTCAATTGATTGAATTAGATGTATTTTTAGTTTATTTTCCATTGTTAAAAAGTCGTGAAAAACTTCAACAACAAGATAAGATATGGAAAGGAATTTGTAATGATTTAAAATGGCAATATATTCCTAGTATATAAAATTATTTTTTATTTTTTTTCATTTTTTTCATGTATGATAATCGTATGGGGATAAAAATTATCTAATAATACAAAAGTGGATGAAGCTAATAATCCAATATACATAGCATGTTGATTCATAATTGAACAATTTGGTATCATATATGTGGATAGACTTACAACAGAAAAAAGTATGATATATTTCATAAGATTATTTTTATTTAAGTTTAACATTATAATATATAATATATAAAAAAATAATTATATATAGTATATATTAAATGGATAACAATTTTGTAAATGTAAATGATATTAGATCAATGGGTGAAACTATAAATGAACTTAATAATGGTATGCTTAATGATGTTCATTTAATTCCACAAAAAGCAATAAATATGGTTCCAGGCGAGTCACCAATGTTTAATAATACTGAGGGTGATTCATTAAAAGGTATTCATGAAAGTTCGGGAGTTTCTGAAACATATTTTTCAAGAGAAAATATGGCTACTTTACAAGCAACTATTCGATATGAAGTTCATAAAAATACTAATAAAATTATTGATAGACAATCAGAACAAGAATTAAATATTGTAATGAGATCAATTTATTTACAGCATGGAAATCCTGTAATACCTTCTAATAATATTATTAATGAAATTCAGAAATTAAATGAAATGGTTGTGAATTTTTGTACAGGGCAAATTACAACTCAGGTGAAGCAATATATAGGTTATATCAAAAAATTAAGTAGCTTACCTATCCCAATTGATAGACCACAATATCTTAATAAAGAAAATTACACTTATGATATGAGTAATTTAATGAACTAATACTTTAAAAAATAATGAAAAATAGTAATATGCTTGATTTCAATTCTTTTTTTTTTAATGATTCTCAAAAAAAACTTCTTATAAAATGGATAAAAGAAGATTATCAAAAAAAACCTTTATGTATTTATGGAAAATCTGGTTTAGGAAAAACAGGTTTAGCAAATGTTTTATTAAAAGAATACAAAATAATTAATATTGATGTTGATTTTATAAAGAATGATAGTGATTTTAAAGAATATATAGATTTATCATTGGGTAAAAAAAATATTTGTATGATGTTTTCTAAAGAAACACAAAAACAAATATATAAATCAATACTTTTTGATGATATACATATTATTCAAAAAATGGATAAAAATCTTTTTAAGAATATTATTCAATGGATTAAGCAAATCAATAAATATAAAAATAATCCTATAATATTTATTTTAACTGATCAATGTATCCAAAAAAAAACTTTTAAAGATATAGTTGATAAATCATTTTGTATTGAAGTTAAATATACTGATAATCAATATTATAAAATACTAACAAAATTATTAAATGAAGAAAATATTTTGATATCATTAAATCATTCACAAAGTATTATTAAAAAATCAGGAAAAAATATAAATAACATTAAATCTAATATAAGTATCTTAAAAGACAATGAACTAAATAAAGATAAAGATATTGAAGTCATTAAAGAAAATGATTTTTGTGGTGGTTTACATGAAATAATGCTTAAGATATTAAATGATGAATTTGATATTAATAATATTTTATCAAACTCATTTTCAGATTATAATATAATTTCATTAAATTTACTTGATAATTTACATAAATTTTTTAATCAAAAGAATTTCATTAAAAATTATTCAGAAATTTATAAGAGTATTTGTATTGGAGACAGATATAATTCTGAAATGATCATAGAACATCATTATGATTTATTAGAACATGTTTTAGTAAATCAAGTATTATATCCAATATACAAAATAAAACAAAATTACAATAAGATAATCAAAGAAATAAACTATAATAAATACATAAGTAAAAGTATTTATTATATAAGTAATTATAATACTTTTATAAAGAATGATATAACTATGAATAATGTTTATTATGAATTATTTTTATATGATTATTCAATCGATATCAAAAAGAATATAGATAAAAAGGTTTTAGAAAAGTATATCAAGATTTACAATTGGATATTTTCGCGTTCAATTACAAAAAATAAACTAAAATAAAAATGTTTTATATATTATAATGGTTAGGACTAAAAATCGAGAACCTAGAAGAAATCGTAGGTATAAGACTAGGAAAACTAGGAAGAGTAGGAAACTTTCAGGCGGCGGCGCTGCGGTTGATATCGTCGGCTTTATTAAAAAAATTCAGAGTAAATTAAATAGTATAAGTAAAAAAAGAAATTTTGAAGCTATTAAAACTGAAATTCAAGAAGGTATAAAAAAAATATATGGTTATGAAAGTTCTGAAAAATATAGTCAAAAGGTATTCCCTATTATAGAAGTTTTAAATTATATTAAATCCAATAATGTTCAACCTGCTGAGCCTGCTGAGCCTTCTGAGTCTGCTGAACCTGAGTCTGCTGAACCTGCTGGGTCTGCTGGACCTGAGTCTGCTGGGCCTACAAACCTACGAGATGAACTAAATAAGCTAAAGCGTTCTGAACTCAAAAAAAGAGCAATAGATGCAGGTCTTACAAAAGAAGAAGAAGACGGTATAGACGACACTATCCCGGAGGAAAATATAAAAAATAAGCTGATTGATAAAATCATTGAATTAGAGACAAGAGATATTAAAGCTTCTGAACCTTCTAAATCTGAACCAGTAGAAGAAAAACCTGCTGTATCTATAAAACAACCATTATTGTTTACTGATTTAGAAAAGAATAATATAATTGAAGTTACAGAAGTTCCCGATGTTACAGATGAAAAATTTAATGAATGTTTTACTAAAAACAATAAATTCAGAGATCCAGATAAAATTAAACTAATTTTAGATTTCGAAGATACAATTAAAAGATGCTGTATGGATAATCAACCATTTGAATCTTGCGTTGAATTAAGTAATATTCCAGTTAAGAATAAAAAAATAATTAAAGAATTCTTAGAAACATTGAAAAAATGTTGTACAGGAGACACGGCTGGAGAAAAGGTAAAAAGTTTATATTTAATTGATACTGTTGATTTTGTAAATAAAAAGGTTAAAGTAAAAAATGTCGATGGTTTTGAAGAATTTATAGAATTACATAATGATATTAAAGGCTTATCAGATGTTTGGTGTACGGGTTCTCGAACATTCCTTAATGCAAGAGCATTATGTAAAGACATTAATAAAGGTAAAGGCAAAGGTAAAGGTAAAGGTAAAGGTATTCCACCTCCTCCTCCTCCTCCATCTGGTGGGGCAGTTTCACAAGATACAAGTAAATTAAATCCATCTATTATAAGTAATATTCTAAGTAGTGTAACAGAATTTAGTAAAACAAATGTAAATTTTAATTTTAAAGATAATAAAAAACTTGGAGATTTACTTAATGAATATGGGGAAACATACATAACACAATCTTTGGATACAGGTGAAAGATTTTATAAAGTAAATGATAAAAAGATTTTAGAAATAACAGGAGGTGGTATTAATATAGAAGATTTAAAAATTTTAGCAGAAAAGAAATCAGAATCAAGAGAAAAATTAGCAGAAAAGAAATCAGAATCAAGACAAAAAAAAATGGATGATTTAAGAAAAGAACAAACTGAGCGCGAACAATTATCTGAAAATAAAACAAAAATGAAGAAAAAATTAGCTAAGTTAAATTTAAAAGAAAGACTTCACATAATTCAACAAATTGAAAATCAAAGTCAATATTTTCAAGATAAAAAAATGGCTTATAAATACTTCAAATATATTATATTATTTGATAAATTTAGAACACAAATTAACGATTTAAATTCTAATGAATTAGATTTCGGTAAAATTGGTAGAATGGTAACTTTTGATAATATATCTGAAAATTGTAATGAAAATAAATCAGATGATTGTTTATATTCATCATTAGATTTGAAAAGTGTTAATAAAAAACAATTTAATTGTAGATTTGATCCTAATCAAAGTTGTATTTTACCAAATCCAGCGTTAAAAGAAGATGAAGATGAAGAAGTATTAAAGAATATAAAAAAAACAATTAATAATGATGAAGCAGAACCAAAATTTTTAATGATTGATAAAACTAAATTGAAATTAGTAAGTAATTCACCTGATGTTTCCATAAGTGGTGGTGGTTTTTTAGATAATTTTAAGAAAAAAACCAAAGTTGATATACCTACACAAGCAGAAATCTTATCTAAACATTTACTTGGTGTAAGGAACATACTTATTAAATCATATAAAATATTAGGTAAGAATCAACTTTTTGATGATATTATGCTTCATTGTATTAATACTATCAAAAATTTCACTATTGTAAAGGGTAATAGAAATCAAAAAGATATAAATAGAATTAAAAATTTGAAGCTTGTTCTTGAAAAAGAAAAAAATGAAAATGCTAAAGGTTATTTACTTTCCATATATTATCATTTATTGATTTTTATTAATTATGATATTAGTTATGCCGGTTTTAGTGATTATTTTAAAGAAAATGTAAAAAAATTAGAAGATGAATATTTGCTATCAGAGGGACCTGTTCAACCAAGTATTCAACAACCAATGAGAAATTTCATAGGTCAAAATAAATCACTAAAAAAGACTCTGAAAAAAGTTAATAAATTAAAATATCAAAGAGAAAAACAGACAACAAAAGATGAAAAGAAAAAAGCACCATTAATAATAAATATTGATAAAAACAAAGAAAAAATAAAAATAAATGGTAAATATCCTGATATTATTGAAGCTTTAGAAAATATAGGTGTTAATAATGATATTAAAGAATTAAAAACATATAATATAATTTTAGAATTATTAATAAAGATTAATTATAATGAATTAATTGAAGTGAATAATAGAGAGATAAAAGTTATTTTGAAATTTTTTTCTAATTATAATTTTCATAAAGAAATTATTAAAAATTTAAAAGAATTTATTGATAAAAAAGAGGAAGATGAAGATAAAAATGAAGATCCCAATATGAAAAATAAAAAAATTGAAGCAGCATTAAAAAATATTGATAGTAATATTGTAAAAACATCTGATGTAGGTGAATTATTCAATATAGAAAATTTAAATAATAATAATGATTTTAAACTAATTAATAAGGAAAATGGAAAAATAATCAATTTGAAAGGAAAAGCAATTTTTACATTAGGAAAAGATACTGATAATTTGTATTTAAAAATTAATGATAAATATACTAAAATTGAAAATGCACAAATAGGATTATTTTGTAACAATGTAAGGAAACAAATAATTAACATTTTTATTGACTTAGTAAATTCTGATTATGCTTTAATAGTTAAATCTTTCAAATTTAACGCACCGAATGGTAAATTTTTTGGGCCTGAAGATAATTTGAAAATAAAATCTTATAGTAATTACTTCATAAAAAGATATTTTTGTCCTTATAATCGTATTATTGATTTTGAAATAAACAAACCAATATTAAAATTTATGTTTAAGGTAAAAGATGAAGGAAAATCTGATTATGAATGTACATCTAAATGGATATCATCATCGATATATTATGAAGAATTATTGGATTCAGTGAATTTTGAAGTAATTATTGGTCCTCAATCAAACCTAAAAAAACCACCGACATACAGTAACGAACCCCCAGGATCGCCGCCCAAATTATCGAAGATGAATGTAGACGACGAAAATGCGATCAGCATAGATGAGCTACAAAATCTAAACTTTCCCGAGCTCCATGAATTTGAAACAAAAGGATCAAGCAAAGCGAAACCGGCGGCGGCGACGGCGGCGACGGCGGCGGCGGCAGGACTTCCTGACCCGGCGGCGGCGGTGGTGGCGTCGCCTGACCCGACGACGGCGTCGCCGACGGCACCGGCATCTCCTGACCAGGCGGCGGCGGTGGCGGCAGTGTCAACTTACCCGGTGGCGGCACAATCGCCCGTGTCTGCTGACCCGGCGGCGGCGGTGGCTCCTGACCCGGCGGCGGTACCGGCACCAGCGTCAACAGATGCAGCAGCGGCAGTGACAGCGGCACCAGTGACGCCAGTGACGACGGCAGCGTCTCTTGACCCGGCGGCGGCGGCCGCTCCGACGTCTCCCGACACAGCGGTGGCGGTGGCGGCACCAGCGGCACATATTCATCCACCACAAAGCGGGATAAGAAAAGCAAAAAAAAAAAATGATTATTGGGAAACCACCAATCACGATTTAAAACAACCTTTACTCTCAAGAAGAGGAGGCAGAAGAAAAAAGAAGAAAACAACTAGAAAATTAAAAAGATCATCTAGAAAAGAAACATTTAAAAAGCAAAGACAAACTAGAAAGAAAACTACTAGAAAACCTAGAAGAACAATAAAAAAATCTATTAAAAAGAAAAGGAAAACTTATAGAAAACGTTAAACTTGATATGCCCAGTGTAGAAGAACCTGTCTAATAACAGGTGAAACTGTAAAATCATTTTTACTTACGCCTTTTTTTTTAATCATATTTAATAATCTATTCTTAAAACGACCTTTAGGACCAGCTAATTTTAACCATCTATCTATTTGTCTTTTATCATCATCTGTTCTTCTACCTCTATAAAATCTACAATACCATTGGAACCATCCATAAGGATCTTGTTTATCAATCCATCCCGAACCTTCCCATGCTTCAAGTGAAGAACCACATTTAACACCGTATTTATTTAATTTTTTATCATAATTTTGTGAAGTTATCATTGTATCAATATCTAAACCATTAAACCAATGTTTTGGAAATTCTTTAATAACTTCTTTACCTTTGTATTTTTTTTTAGTAACAGTAGAATGAATATCTCTAAAATAAGTACCACCAAATGAACCAGCTTGTAAAACTTGTTTAGGAGTTAAATTAGGTTTAAATTCTGGAAAATCTTTAAAATGTAATGTTTTCGGAGTAATCTTTTTTTTCTCCATTTTTCTAGTTATATTTATTCTTTTTCTAGATTTTCTTTTAGATGACCTTCTAGATATTCTTCTAGAAATTCTTTTTCTCATATAATATATAAATTATTTATTTATTCAAATTTGTTATTATTTTTTTTAATAGCTCATCTAATTTAGTTAAAAATTCATTCGTCTGTGGTTCTGCGGGCGTATCTTCAGTCAGCTCGTCCAAAAGTGACATCATACCATCATCCTCGGACTGCAACTTTGACATTCGTTTCATTGTGTCAATCTCAGTGTCCAACTGCGTAATTTTTGTTTGCTGGGCGCTAATTTGCCGCTTCAGTGTTTCCACCTGTTTGTACAGCTTTGCCGACTCATCAGAGGCTGTCTTTGCACGTTCTTCCGCTATCTCTGCTACCTCTTCAGCTTTTCGGGTCCGAATCTCCAGCTTCCTCTTCTCTGCGATGGCTTCCCTGCGGACCTCGGCCTCTTGATTCCGTGCGCCGTCGGTCTCCGCATGCTGGGCTCGCCATCTCTCTAACTCTAGATTCAATCGCTCAACCTCTTGCGCCATCTCTGAGGCCTCGCGCGCCCGCGTCGCCGCCGCAACATTATTCTCCTTTTCGGCGACAAGGTCCACAACTTTCTGCGTTTCATTCTCGAGTTCTTCTTCCAGCTCTGCTATACGAGCCATCCAATTCTGCTCTTGCGCTTCGAATCGAGCCTCCTTTCGCTCAAACTCCGCCACGACACGGGCATTTTCTTCCTTGTGGACGGCCGCGTCGCTGTGCAGCTCATTGATTTGATGCTGCAGCTCCTCAATTGCTTGCGCATCACCCTGCTCGTTGTGTAGCAAATCACTCTCTCTCTCTTGAAAGGCTTTGATGAGCCTAGCATTTTCCTCAAGCTGTTCTTGGAGGCGAACCTTTTCTTTTTCCCAAAGTTTTCGCAGCGCATTCTCTTCCGCCAGTTGGACTTCGGCCGCAGAAAGTTCTGATTCTTTCTCCCTGAGCTTGGCCATCACATCATCACAGCCCCCCCCAACTAATATTTTTTTAGAATATCTTCTTTTCTTAGAATATCTCTTTTTTTTACGCGAAAGTGTTTTCTTATTTTTCCTTGAATATCTTTTTTTCCGCGTATTTTTCTTTATAGTATTTTTCTTTCTTGAATATTTCTTTTTAGTTTTCTTTATTGTCCTTTTCATATATATATAATATATAAATATAAAAAATTTATTTATAAAAAAAGTTTAAATTTATCTTCTATTTCTTCTAGTTCTTTTTCTTGATCTTTTAACAGATCTCTTTCTTGATTTTTTAGCTGTTCTTTTAACTGATCTCTTTCTTGATTTTTTAGAAGTTCTTTTTCTTGATTTTTTAGAAGATCTTTTTCTTGATCTACGGGCACCGCCGGCTGATTCTGGAATTTTATTATTCAATGCTTGGAGGAGTTTATTAAGATTTCCTGCAAATTCCGAACATTTGCCTTCGGCTACCGTAGTCCCTTCTTCAGCTTGATTTAATTTTATTTGGGCTCCTTGAGCATCGCTTTCTTTTAATTTAACTTCATCCTCTGCAGCTTTAAGTTTTTCTGTTAATTCTGTCACTTCAGCCTCCGATTTTGTTGCTCTCGCCTCCGCAGCATCCGCAGAAGCTTTATCTGCGGAGGCTTTTTTTGAGGCAGCTTCCGCCTGCTCTAGTGCCTGCTTCTTTTTCGTTTCGGATGTTTCAGCCTTTGCAGCCAGTCGCCAACGTTGGGCGACAGCTGCAGATTTTGTGGCCTTCTCAAGCTCTAGCTCCGCTTCTCTCTTACTATCCTTTTCTGATAAATTTTGGTTTGCTGTTGCCAGTTGTGCTTCTATATTTTCTAAGTTTCCTTGTGCTTCATCAAATTCAGCTTTTTCTCTCGCAAATTCCTCTCGTGCTTGCGCAAGTTCAGTTCGGCTTTTTTCTTCAGTTCTTTTAAAACTATCTATTTTTATATTCAGATCTGATATACTTTTCATGATATTCTTATATGGAGAAGTATCAACTGCATTTTTAACGATTGGCATAATATTCATACTGCCAATGATTCGGTTGATCTCCGCTGCCGCAGCCTCCTGTTTCGCCTTGTCTGCTGACGCGGACACTTCAGTCTCCAACTCACCCATACCAACAGCCCCCGCCTCCGATGCCGCCACGTCTGCATCCAAAGTTTGACTTTGGGGTAAGATCGTCGCATCCGGAGCTTCCACAGTTTGGGAAGAGTCCTGCACAGACTCCGATGATTTTTTACCACTGGCTTCGGCCTGCTTAGCAACCCACTCTGCAGAAAAATCAGAGTCCCAATCGCGGAGCTGATCAGCCGGAAAGTTTTGCAATGCATTCGGAATCGCTCTCCTCATTTCTACTATTTCTTCTGGGGTTGCTACCTTCGCTTCTTCCATTTTATATTACCATAGAAATTAATTTCTTCGTAAGTTTATTTTCTCAACGCAATTACGATTATTTTTAATAAAATCCAATAAATCTTTTGTTTTTGTTTCATTATTGAAATATTTCATTAAAGTTGTTTCTAAAAATTTATAAGAAATAGTTTCTTTTGTATTTGTTTTATTAACTTTTAATTGCGTATTCATAGAAGTAATATTAAAAACATTATCATCCAGATTATTCTCTTGAATATGTTGAAGAATAGAAGTTTCTAAATTATCTCTTTTTAAACGTAAAACTTTAATATTATCATTTTTAGCTTTAATTGTATTATCATAATTAATCCATTCTAATATATCTCTGTTAAAAGTTGACATTGTATATATTTTATTTATAAATAATCCTTAAATTAAGAAATATCAATATTATTATAAAAATCAATAAAACAGCAAATACTATACCACATTTAAAAAAATATGGGGATAACTGCATTACAACATGTTCTATAACAGGATTTAAAACATCAGATTTAATTACATTCATATTATCTTCTTTTTTAATTTCTCTACAAACATCAATAACACTTTTTTTGATAATAGAATTAAAATCCATATAAGAAATATATTTATATTATTTTTAATATATTAACACATGTTCCGGAATTTATTATGTATTTCCAAAAAAAAAGAAGATGTTCCTAAAAAACCACAAAAAAATTATATAGAATATGTTGTTCAAAAAGATTTTGAAAATAATGAATGTATTATTTGCCTTGATTCTATGAAATGTGAAGAATCAGTAATAGTATTAGGTTGTGGTCATACATATCACAAAACTTGTTTAGTAGAATGGTTTAAAAAAAAGAAATTATGTCCTCTCTGCGATATATAAAATATATTTATATATATAAATGAACAAGAAAATTTTAATACTTTTGTGTTTATTGGCATTTTATGTTCTATGTAATATGATGAATCGTATAAATAATCCTGTTGTTAAAGATTTAAATGAAATTAATCCAATAAAATCATACAAAGTTTTTACATATATAGAATTACCAGATAATTTTAATAAAGAAAAAAAGATACAATTATTAAGTAAAGAAGATTCTATACCTATATTCTATAAATTATGTATAGAATTAATGAAACGCAAAATTGATGGGGTTCAAACAGATTTAATTATTTTAACACCTGAAAATTATTTAGATTATGTAGATGATTTTCCTATTTGTATGAAATCTGATTCAGAATATCCTCTCAAATTTAGAGTGGATTTATTAGCTGCTTATGTTTTAGAAAAGAATGGTGGATTATTTTTATCACCTGGTACAATCGTTTACAATAATATTTTATCTGTTTTAATGAATGTAAATTCTTTTGATTTAGTTACATTTGGCTCATCTATATTAACACCGACTTGTAAAAATAGAAATTATCCAGGTAGTTTTATATTAGGAAGTAAATATAAATCAGATTTTATTAAATTATATAAACAAAAAATGTTAGAAGTTGTTGTTTATGATAATAATCCTTCAGAATCAAGGGGAGAAGAAATAATGTCTGAAATATTATTAAATAATAAATATAATCAATATCATTATTGTTGCGAGCATGATGGTTCAAAAGATATTTTAAATAATCGAATCACCATTAAAGATTATTTAGGAAAAGAAAATATAAGATATAAAAATCCTAAAAATTTAACTCTAATTTCATTTCCTTATCATATTTCATTAAAAGATACTGAACACTATTGGTTTAATAATTTATCACAAGATCAGTTCTTCGAATCCGGAATGTTTATTTCAAGACTTTTTAGAAAATTATTTAAAATTTGAAAATTAATATAAAACAAATAATAAACTAAAAATGGGAATCAAAGGATTGACTCAAACTATTAAGAAAAATTCTCCTGATGCCATTTCACATGAAAATCTCCATAGACTTAGTGGTAAGAAAGTAGCAGTAGATGCTTCACTTGTTATTTATCAAAATCTTCTAAATATTGGTGATAGACCACTTTTTAAGAATAGTAAAGGTAAAATTACAAATCATCTTTCAGGTTTATTTTATAAGATTGTAAATTATCTATCATTGGATATTGAGTTGATATTTATCTTTGATGGTAAGCCTCCTGATATTAAGTCAGATACAATTAAAGAAAGAAAACAAAAGGCTAATGATGCTAAGATGAAAATGGAAAATTCTGAATCACAGGAAGATAAAGATAAATATGAAAAAGCTTCTTTACGTTTGACTTGGGAAATGATAGAAGATGTTAAGAAACTACTAAATCTACTAGGTGTATCATGGATTCATCCAGATGGTGAAGGTGAAGCATATGCGAGTGAATTATGTCGTATAGGATTTGTGGATTATGTTTTGACAGAAGATATGGATACAATGGTATATGGTTGTCCAAAATTGATTCGTAATTGTATTGATAAGTCATTAAAGAGAAAAGATATTATATCAATAATTGATCATGAAATTTTGATTAAAGATTTGGGTATTACACAAGATCAATTTATAGAATTTTGTATTCTTTGTGGGTGTGATTATTGTGATTCTATTCCAAAGGTAGGTAATGTTACAGCTTTAAAATTATTTAAGAAATATGGTACAATTGAAGAAATTATGAAAAATACTAAATATGAATATCCTGAGGGTTATTTGGAATTATTTCATAAATCAAAATCTATATTCTTGATGTGGAGAGATAAGATTAATGTAGATAATATAGTTATTCATACATCACAAAAAAATATGGCAGAATTACTTCAATTTCTTGTTGGTGAAATTGAAATGAATGAAAAAAAGGTTCAGAATGGTATTAAGAAAATTATGAATTATCATAGTTTCAAAATTGATTAAATATTTATTTACTTTTAGATTTACGTTTATATCTTCTTTTAGTTAATCTTTTTTTAGATTTTCTTTTTTTAGATTTTCTAGATTTTCTTTTTTTAGATTTTCTTTTTTTAGATTTTCCACCATCCTTACTTTTCGGAGGTGCATTTAATAAACCCTTTAAATATTCTACATAATTATTTATTAATCCTACTCGAAAATTATGATTATTTTTTTCAATAAAACCACATTCTTTTTCTATACCTTCTGCGGGATAAATTTGCTGAAATCGTAGACAAGGGTATAGATCAATATCATCTTCATCGTAACACACAGGTTTCCCTTTAGGGGGTAAGAAAAAATTTCTATAAATATTCATTATTTTTTCCACTTCCTGACTATCTAAGGTTTTAATTTTCTCTAAATCACTAAATAAAAGATTAAGTTCTTCAAGATCTATTTCTATTATGTGAGGACTAAGATTGACATAATTTGAGCCGTAACTACTGGATAGATAAAAAACTGAATTATATTCTATAATTGTAAAATAATGAGCAATTGCACCTCGTGTTATACATAATGAATCCCTAAATCTATATATACATAAAGGCCATATTTTTAAAGGACCAATTTCATAATAACCCCTAACTCCATCAAAGTCAGTAACATGCACAACATCTACGGTTTTTGTATTTTGAGCAATTATTTCATGTAATTTTTGAATATACGGATTGTCTTTGTATTTTTCAGGCACATTTATTGCGTTTGCTATTCCTTCTAGTTCGGCCATTCTAGGGTTCACAGCATGCCTGGCATTAACATTAGTCAGTGTAAGATGTGCTCCTTCTTTATGATATTTATCAAAAAATAATAAAATTAAGATAAAGATTAATTGGTAAGTTCTACATGATGATACTATAGTTGATCTTAAATACAGATCTCCAAATAACTTAGTCTTTAGTTCAGTTATAAAATCATTAGTTCCACTACTTTCTCCCAACATCAACTCAAAAATTTTATCAGCCATATATAATATATTATATTTTAATTACTTTATCAAAATTGATTTCAGGATTATTAGCTTTTATAGTTTCTTTACAGATATTTTTTTTCTTTTGAATCAACGGGCAATTATGAGAATTCATATATCGATGTGATGAACAGAATTTCCCACCACATTGACAATCAAAATAAATAAGTTTTAGTTTCTTTTTACAACCTTCACAAGAACAACGTTCAGTCATGTTTATAATAATATAATATTATTAATCAAATTTAAGTAAAAAAAGTTAAACCCCATCCCATATGTTGTTCATTAAATTTTTCTTTTGATATATAATTTTTATCTGTAACAGAAACAGAATCAAAGAAAGTATTTTTAGGTTTTTGTCCTTTTTTAGAAACAGATTTACTTCCAAGAATATTTTTCAGTGCCTGTAATTTATCATCTTTTTCTTCTTCATGTTTAACAACTTTAACTTTTTTTGCCTTACCTTTATTGGAAACTTCTTTTTTCTCAACAGATTTCTTTTTAACAATAGGTTTAGTTTCTTCTTTTTCTTCTTCAATACCTTCGTGTTTTTTCTCAACCCGTTTTTCATGTTTATATTTTTCATCATCAGTATCCCATTTAATTTTAGATCCATCCCATAAGCCTATAAGTGTTTTCTCTGAATCATAAATTTCTTCATTTTCAATATTATGATAATATTTAATATCTTCATATATTAATCTTTCTAATATAATATCTAAATTATAAAGATCATCTGTTAAATCACTATCTTCAAGAATTTCTATAATTTCAGTTTCTTCATCATCTTTATCACTAACTATATCTCTTGTGCTCATATGATCTTCATCTGAATTTTTAGATTTTTTATTTTTTCCAATATATTCTTTAACTCCACCAGGATATTCTAAAACATTTGTAAATCCAGAATCTACAATATGATCTAATAATTTTTTACTGGCATTACATTTTTCATTAGAACAATAGGTAACAATTGGGATATCAAGAATATCTAAATGTTTAGGATCTTTTTTATCTAAATCAACTAATCTTTCAAGATCAGGATAATGTTTTAAAATATTTTTAATAAATTTCTTTATCATATTTTTCTTTCGGCTTTTATTCATTTTTTCCATCGACCCATGAAATAAATTAAAACTATTTGGTATATGAAAATCATCAAAACTTTTTTCATCTAAAGCATTTAAAATAATATGTGATTTATTTTTAATAATATCTTGTATTTGTTCGTAATTTACATGACAAGTAATTATATATGTTCTAATATTATCTGACCATTCACCATTTTCTTCAATAGTATAATGAACATGTCTTGGATAAGTAATATTATCAACTTTATATGGTTGAGGGCAATTTAAAGTTATCTTTGCCTTACCGTTTTTATCTAATTTAATCATTCCATGATTTTGTTCATTATCATAAGCTTTTACAGGATCTTTAATAAAAGTATAATCTTCTTGTGGATTTGATGCCCAATAAAATAACCATTTATTTGGTTCTTCATCATCAATCTCAACTTTAACTTCTATATCTGTTATTTTGGGTGTTTCATTTTTAAATTTTTTGATATTATTCATTTTATAATTTTTATTATTGTTTAAGATAGGTGGAAGTAATGAATCATTCCCGATATCTTTATACCATTTAGGAACAGTTTTCTTATTAAATTTATCATGAATTTGGCATGTAAGACAACTTTTACTCATATTATAATAATAAATATAAAAAAATTTGAATTCTTTTATATAAAAGTTATAAACAATGGCATTCTTACGAAAAAGCACTTCTGAAGGAAATGTTGGTTTATTATATTCTATTATACAGAAATGTATTAGAAGAGGTTTAGAAAAAGAAACTCTATTTTATTCTCAAATATTATATAATGAAGCTACTAAAAATTCTTTAAGAAAAAGATTAGTTTATGTTGTTAATGAAGATATATGTCATTTAGATTTGAGTGAAGAAATAATGAATTGTGAAGATGAAGATTTATTTAAATATGTTATTGTTTGTTGTAGACTAAAAAAAACTCATGATAGTGCCTGGTTAAGTCGTTTAGCACTACATTATAGTATGAATAATCTTAAAACTGATGATGAAGAATTATTAGAAGCCATGAAATTAACAGAATTTGTAAGAAAGAAAGAATATGAATCTATTAAACAATTTTTAGGAAAATATAATAAAATGTATAATTATTCATCTAAAAATAATCTTGTTTGGTCTTCTTTGATTATGTGGAAACGTAGACCAGAATTAAAACAAGAATATTCTATTGATAATATTATTCTTCCTGAACCTAAAAAATTTAATGAAATACCATTTTGGGTAAAAGATAAACATGTTCCAGGAGGTACAAAAGGCTATCAATTTTTCTTTGATAATAGTTTAGTTGTAAATGAAGCAATTTATGAAGATATGTGGGGTGATTGTATAGATAGATATGCCGAAGAATGTAAAAAAGTTTATTTAGATGATGAAAAAAATCTTGGTAATGGAAAAACAAAAGAATTATATAAAAAATGGGATGAAAAAGATTTACCTGATTTAAAAGATGAAAAAATTATACCAGGTTTTAAAAATGTAATCCAAGCCCAGCTTTTAACAAGAAAAAATAATCCCTGTGTTTATTATGTTACATCAAAAAAAGATAATAAAAAATATGTCTTAAAAGGACCTATGACAGGAAAAATGAGAAAACAAATAATGAGAACAGAAACATTAAAAAAACGATTAAAATTAAATCATTTAAATGTAGAATGTATTAATTTATTCAATCAGAATTGGATGAAATCAGATAGTTTATTAGATTATGATCCTAGTTTAAAAACATTAAAATCATCAAAATTAGAAGAAAATGTTTATATTTATTCAGGTGAAAATTGTAATGTTGAGTTTGAGATGATTAATGAATCTTTTATTGAGATATTTGAACAATATTTACTTAAATTACTAGTTGGAGCAAATGATATTTGTGCGAGAAATTTTATTCATAAAGATGGTAAAGTATATTCTATTGACGATCATTCATTAAAATTAGATATTGATTTTAATAATAATATAAAAATGAAAAAATCTTTAAAAGATATTTGGGATAAAAAAATCATAGAAAACAAAGAAGAAATAATAAATATTCTTACTAAATGGTTTGAGATAGAAAATAATGTTTTAGTTACAAATAGAATTTGTATCTTATTGGATCAAATAAATAAATTTGAAAATTAATTTATTGAATTATAAAACAAACATGATTACTTTTACCATTAAGTATAACGAAACAGAAAACAAGGCTGATATGAAAGACACCGATTCTATACTAGACCTTAAAAAAATTATTATCAGGAACCTTGAACTTGATACTCAATATATTGACCTTGATTTCAAGCTTGAAAGACCTATTCGTGCGCTTGGTAAGATGAATCTTGAAAAGGGTATTCTACCAAGGACAATGGATAATTTTCCATTTAACAGATATAATCTAGAAGGTAAGGAAATTGTTTGTGTTCCAATTCCGGTTAAGGATTATCTCCCACAGGTTCAGGCAAAAAATGGTAATCCTCAAAGTATTTATACTCCGCCAGCAATGAAGAATAATGGTCCAAAAGAATATAAGAATATCGCTACATACAATCTTGATTCTACTGATGATTTCCCTTCTCTATAATTGATATAATTCCCTCACCATACATAGCTAATTTATTTTTTCCAATACCTTTAATATCTGATAAATCAGTAATATTTTTGGGGATATTTGTAGAGATAAGATTTAATGTTTCATTAGATAATACACAATAAGCTGGTATAGATTTTTCTTTAGATTTTTCTAATCGAAAACTCTTTAATGATTCGAGGAGTTTATTATTGATAATAGGTCTAACAATTTCTTTATTAACTTCAATAAAATCACTAATTAATAGAATAATTCTTTTTTTTTCAGAAATTCTTTCATCTTTTGTAAAAGTAATTTGTTCAGTATGTTTATCATAAAATTCTACAACTTTTTTATTTGATGTAATTTTATAAGGATCAAATGATAATAAATA
>Ga0209533_1001932_pt1 | contig 19156 bp, 21 predicted proteins | sample COG_04_FD_184748 | JGI IMG/M metagenome (GOLD analysis project Ga0209533, IMG submission 184748) | Pelagic Microbial community sample from North Sea - COGITO 998_met_04 (SPAdes) (version 2) | ecosystem: Environmental > Aquatic > Marine > Neritic zone/Coastal water | place: Helgoland, sampling...
ATCTTGTTTTAAATCTTCACGGGTTTAAACTGTAATTATAATTGTACCAGCAATATTTGTTTTTATCCAATAACCTTTCCCTGGTTCTAATTTTAAATTTTCTGATAGAACATAACCATTTTCACCATAACTATATAATGTATTTTCTATAATTATATTATCACCATCATTTATACTTGAATTTGTAGATGATGAAATTAGATTCCATCCTTTTGATAAAACAATCTCTAAATTGGAGAGAATTTGTCCAGTTATTGAAACTACACTATCACTATCAAATTTTAACCAATAACCTTGACCAGGTATTAATTCTGTTTCTAATTTATATCCTGAACTATCATATGAATATAATGTTCCTTCTATTGAATCTGGAAATAATGTTTGATAATTATTATTATCAACAATTAGTGGTAAACCAATTAATTGCCATCCTTTATTAAAATTTATAGATCCGGAACCATATCCAGATCCTATTATTTTATAAACACCGCCATATAAACTACAATAATAAAGTTCATTTTGGGCATCTTTACCAAATCCAACTATAAATTGTCCATCTAAATTAATTGTAATATCGTTTTCCTCATTATTTGGATGACTATAAAAAGCGTCTGCGGTGCCAATCGCACCATCTCTGTTCCACTTACATTTCCATTTTTTATTAGTATATGTATCAACAAATAAATAATAACCTTTCATAGAAGGTATATTATTTCCTTCATATACTTCACCCCCACAAATTGAAAATCCTACACTATGACTATATTCATAAACTGGCATTGTTATTGTAGATATAACACAATCATTATTATTATTATTAAAAGGAGATGTACCTTCGTAACATCTCCAACCAAAGTTTGATCCAGACAAATTATCATATCGTACAATATCTATTTCTTCCATTGCAGCTTCTCCTACATCAGCTAAATATAAATCACCATTGGAATCAAAAGTAAATTGCCATGGATTGCGTAAACCATATGCATATATTTCATTTAATGATCCGGATCCATTTATAAATGGATTATCATTAGGAATTTTATATCCCATTCTACTTAAAACACCGGAACCATTGGGAGATTGATCTGGGATAGTTGCATTTTGATCTGAACTATTCGGAAATGGAAGTTCTATATCACCAATATCAATTCTCAATAATTTACCCATAATTTTATCTTTATTTTGAGATAAATTATGAGGATCTCCACCAGAACCCCCGTCTCCAGTTGTAATATATAAATAATAATTACCAGTCTCTGTATCTTTAGGATTGAATCTAATTGCACCACTATTATGGTTAGTATAAGGCTGATATAAGGTCATTAATATTGGGCCTACAGTTGCAATATTTACTTCTTTATTTAATTCTCTTATTATTGTATGTCCCGTATTTTGTTGACTATAATTTATGAACAGTCTACCGTTGTTTTCATAATTAGGATGAAATGCCATACCTAATAATCCTTGTTCATTACCATTAGGTAAAATAATACTATAATCTGCACAGTCAAAAAATGTTTCTATACTGGATCCATCTAAATTACATTTTTTTATAGATCCAGTTTTTTCCAAAATATATATTTTTTCGGGGTCTCCCGGAGCATGACATACATATAATGGTTGTGATACTAAATCTGAACCTATTTTAAGTTCCCATTCAATCGTTTCTGTAAAATCAAAAAATGCTTCTGTACTTTGATTTTTATTATGGTCTGATATAGTAGTTAAATTATTTACTTGTGTTTCTTTTATATATTTTTTAGTATACTTCATATATACTAAAACTATTATATATGAATTATGGTTATCATTTATACATTTACTGACTTACAACACAGAATTTTGTCCGGATCTGAAGTTCTACAAAAAATAATTGATAATTAAGCAAAATTTACAATATTAAATTCTTTTAATAATTTTTGTCTTATATCTCTATTCATAATTACTGGTAATTCAAATAAGGTATTATTTCTCATTAATATCTTAATATCTATTCCATAATCTAATAATAATTGATCATTGTAATTATTATAAATTTCATCTACTTTAGAACGTGAATAAATGATTTTTTGATTTCTTTTATTTATATCATTATGTAAATTAATAAAAAATTCAATCAAATCATTTTTACAATTTATAAATTTTATAATATTATTTTTTTTACACCATTCAGTAAAATGATATTTACATTTTCCACAATGAATCCCATCATCTTTCATTTTGTTAACTAAATTAATTATTTGTGTTTTATCAGAACTATTTGGTTTATCTGGATATAAATAACTTATATAATGCAAACAATACCACCAAATATTCCAAAATTTAATTCCTGATTTATTTACATTTTTTCTATGATTATTTCTTAACTTATTAAATTCATTATTATCAAATATTTTAATTACATTATTTATTATTTTAAAATTTAATTGTTTAATAGTATTATTAAATATTAACTTATTTTTTATCATTATTCCAAGTTTAAATTCTATATTTGAACTATTTAATATTTGATATGAATTATCTAGAGAATGTAATTTATAAATAAGATTATTACCACATCTTGTTGAATTTAAATCATTTATTTTTTGATGTTTTTCTAATTCAACTATATAAATATTTATATTTAATTGTTTTATTTTTTCATAATAATTATTTATTATTATATTCATTAATTATAATAATATATAATTATTTTTGTATAGAAAAAAAAATTATATTTATATGGTTATGCCTATCGCCCATGCAGTATTTCTGATACGGTTTTATTTATAAATTTTTTATTTTATCATAAAAAATTTTGTCATATTTTAATCCCGATGGTAATATAAATTTTTTGCCAAATTTACATAATTTTATTTCTTTTTTATTTGGAATATTTATATTAATTTTAGAAATATTTGTATTATCAAAAGATGATTCTGAATTATTTGAAGATGATTCTGAATTATTTGAAGATGATTCTGAATTATTTGAAGATGATTCTGAATTATTTGAAGATGATTCTGAATTATTTGAAGATGATTCTGAATTATTTGAAGATGATTCTGAATTATTAGAAGATGATTCAAAACTTTCAGATGATGGATTAGAATAATTATTTTTTTTAGGACTAGCCGTTTTTAGATTTTTCACTATTTTATTACCTTTTGATACAAAAAGGTAATTAATTAAATTATATAAATGTATTCCTAATCCCCCAACTGAAGATAAAATATCTCCAAAATTAGGTATAAAAGCTAATAAAGCTGCAGCAATACCAAACCAATCTAAATTTAAAATAGCGAATATTAAATTTGTTACATTAATTATTATTTGAGATATATTTAATAATTGAAATCTAGGCAATATTAATGCAATATCTAATATGATATCAAGTATAATTAAAATAGAATTATATGTTACATATAAAAACTTAAAAAAAATGCTGGTATCACTCCCCCCTTTAATTAATTTATTTAAATACCATAATAGACCACCACCGGTTTGATTAAGTTCAAACACGTTAGATACAAGTTTTTTTTTAACTTTATCATGATAAAAGTTATTATTATCAATATGTCTCATATTTGTAATAATTTTATTTTGTTTTTTATTAAAGTTTAATTTACTTAATTTATTCTTAATATTATTTTCAACATCTTCTCTATCTAAATAAAAATTATTTAGTAAACTTTTAGCAATTATATATTCAAAATCATTTAATTCAAAATCATCTATATAATTGTTTTTTAAAATATATAATTTTATTTTTGGTTTTGAATCAAATATAAAAAATTCATCATTATATGAATGTAATGGTTTGAACATTATAATATAAACAAGATATTATAATAAATAAATTAATATATAATATATTATATATGCCTCAACCTGATAATAAAACATTAAGTTTTGATTATTATATCTATACAAAAATACTAAATCCAATTTCAAAAAAAATATGTTTTATTCATCCTAATATTATAACTATATTAGGAAGTTTAATAACTATACCCATGTTTTATAATTTAAATAATAATCAATCTACTACCTGTTTTGTTATTTTAGGCTTTATTAGAACTATTCTTGATTGTTTAGACGGCACTATTGCTAGATCATGTAATTTAGGCTCCAAATTAGGAGCATTACTTGATGTTTTAAATGATACAATATTCACAATCTTTATATTTGGTTTATTTGTTTATAAATTATATTTTAATCAAAAAAATTACTATGATAAATATATAATTATTATATCTACTTTTCTAATAATATACATGATGTCTCAATCATTTAATGAATTAATGAATATTAGAACAAATACAAATATGTTTAAATACAAATTAGAGAAGGTTATACATGATAATCTTAATATTATTACGCCGATTGTATTATATTTTATTAAACAATCCTTAAAATAAACATCTATATTATAAATTATTAACCAAATGTTTATTTATATATTTTTATAATATATAAATGAAATGCTTTATAGTTAGATTTAATGATCATAATAAAATACTTGCTGAAAAATTAGGAATCAATTTTTATTGCGGTGTAGTTAAAAAATGGTTAGTTATTGATGAAAATCAAAAAAAAAAATTAGATTATAATAATATCATATATGAAATTAAAGAAGAATTTATTAAAAATAATCATAATGAAGTTAAACATATACAAAGACAACCATTAGAAGATGGATTTAATATTGATGGTTCTCAAAAAGGTAATTATTCATTATCAGAAATGGAAATAAAATTAGATGAATTATATACAAAATATGGGCCCGATGGAACACACAATCCTAATATAATTCAAGAAAGATTTATAGCAGGAATATCTATAGAACAGAGATCTATACATATGTTTAGATTAGGAAAAAATATAGATAATCCTGCTGTGTTTTATTGTGCATGTACTCATGCTCGAGAGCCAGTTGCAATGATGTCATTATTACATTTAATGTTTTGGCTTGGAGAAAATTATAAAGAAAATCCATTAACTATAGATGAAAGAAGAGCAAAAAGCTTAATAGATAATCATACATTATGGATAATGCCACTGAACAATCCTGATGGATATGATTATAATGAAGAAATACAACCATCAGGAGGAGGTCTTCAAAGAAAAAATCGCCGCCCTGGGACATGTAGTGGGCAAACATCAAATGGTATTGATTTAAATAGAAATTATGCATATGATTGGGGTATAAACAATACAGGCTCTAGTGGTAATTCTTGTTCTCAAGTGTATAGAGGACCACTTGCTTTCTCAGAACCTGAGAGTCGAATAAAGAGAGATTTTATTGGTCATACTAATAATATTATCACTAATATGAAAAATATTAAAATTTCACTCCATACTCATACATATGGTAATTTATTAATATATCCAAATGAATTGCCATCTGAATATAAAAATATATATACTACATTAGGACTAGAAATGAGTAAATATAATAATTATTTAGTAGGTGATGATTTGGAAACAGTTGGGTATCAAGTAAACGGTGATGAAGTTTCATGGTGTAACAATGGTACAATGGGTGATTTCATATATTCATTTACACCAGAAATAGGCGCATCTACAGATGGTTTTTGGCCCGATGAATCCCGTATACCAATATTAATAAATGACTCATTATATATGTATTTATCGGGTGTATCTTTAACATCTGGTCATCCTGTCATTGTTGATATTACTAGTAATACTGATATAATACCAAATACAACAGTAACTTTAAATTTAACAATTAAAAATAAAGGATTGGATAATTGTTCTAATATTAAAATTGAATTAAATGGAATACAATATAACTTAGATACAAGTATAGATCCAAATGAAGAACAAATAGTAGAATTAGAAGTAATAATACCAAGTGATTCAATACCTAATTCACAATTAAGTTTATATTCTTTTGATATAAATAATTTCCCCATACAATCTGAAAAAAATTTAACAGTAGTCTTGGAAGTTACTGATTTATTAATTGAATTAGTTAAAGGATGGAATTTAATAGGCAGTGGTACATCTGAAAATATGATAATTGATGATCCAAATAATATAGTTATACCAAATTCAGTGTATTCATATGATAGTACTTTAGGATATCAAAATACTACTAATTTGAAAATATCTAAAGGTTATTGGATTAAAACAAATAATGCTGGACCAATTATATTAAAACCACTTTAAAATATTTTATTTTTTATTTTTTATTTTTTATTTTTTAAATTAAAAAATAAAACTTTTTGGTAATTTCCCCCCCCCCCGCTAAAATTATTTAAACAATACAAAATATCCAAATTCATTTCATCTATTTGGGATAATTTAAGATATATATAATAGATCTAATATAGATATATTCTATAATAATATTATATTATAAGATATTTTAAGATATTATGGGATATTTTAAGATATATATATAATATAAATATATAGATATATATCTTAAAATATGAATGTTATAGGTGTGGATGGACGACACATATAAAAACAAAAATGACAAATCATTTAGCTCGTAAAAGAGAATGTAAATGTACATTCAATGACATTGAATTAGATGATTGTAAAAAGTATATACTAGAAGCATTAAATTATGAAGAATTTCAAAGTCAACAACAATCTGCCAAAAAACCTCCTAAAAATCAGCTAAAATCAGATTTATATCTGCTAAAATCAGCTGAAAATAAGTGTAAATATTGTGAAAAAGAATTTGCAAGTTATAAAAATAAATGGAGACATGAAAATAAAAATTGTAAAGAAAAGAAAAAGGGAGAAGAAGCAAAAGATTCTATGGATAAATTAGTTAAATTATTAAATGAACAAATGAAAGAACAAAATAATCAATTAAAAAAAGAATTAGATAAACGCGATAAACAAATAAAAGAACAGAACAAACAAATAGATGAATTAATTAAAAAAGCAGGAATAAATAATAGTAATATTACTCAAAATATTCAAAATAATATTAAATTATTGGCATACAAAGATACTGATATAAGTAATATAACTGATAAAGATATTAGAAATTGTATGAATCATAGTAATATGTGTGTACCTTATTTAATAAAAATGATACATTTAGATCCGAAAAAACCAGAAAATCATAATGTTTATATATCAAATTTAAAAAATGGTTATATAATGGTATATAATGGTGAAAACTGGGATACATTAAGTAGAGAAGAAGTAATAGAAGATATAATAAATGATAGAGAATGTTTAATTCAAGATAGGGTTGAAGATTGGTTAGAGAATTGAAAAAATTATCCTATAATTATGAAGAAATTTGAGAGATATCTAGATAAAAAAGAAAAAAATGTTGTGTTAAATAAAATAAAAGAAGAAATCAGATTTATGTTATTTAATAATAGAAATATGATAAAAAATAGTAATCCAGAAAAAGATAATTTAGTTATAGTAGAAAATAATTAATAATAAAAATATATTTTTATTATTAATTATTTAATAAATTAAATAAATCTTCACCAAATTTTTTTTTAAAAACTTCACTAAATTCATTTATTAAATCCATTAAATTATTAAAATATTTTTCTTTACTTGACCATGTATTATATGGTAATAAATATTTATTTGGTATTCCTTTAATATCTTTAGGTACTTCAATATTTAAATATGGAAATGTAAAAAAATCACAATCATTTATAGTATCATTATTAATCATATTAACAATTTGTCTGGTATATTTTAATGGCATTCTATCACCACTTCCTAACCATCCAGTATTTAATAACCAAATATTGCATTTATGTTCTGTTATTTTTTTTAATAATAATTTTCCATATATTTCTGGTTGCCATATAATAAATGGTTCAGCAAAACAAGTACTATATGTTTTTGTAGGTTTATCTATATTTTTTTCTGTTCCTGGCATTTTACAAGTGTATCCAAGTAAAAAATAAAAAATTGCACTTTTCGAATCTAATTTAGAAATAGATGGTAATAATCCAAATGCATCACATACTAATAAAATAATATTTTTTGGATGTTTATCTATAGTAGCTGGGATTAATACATTATCTAAATGATTTAATGGATATGAACATCTAGTATTATGAGTAATACTTGTATCATCAAAATTCACTGAATTATCATTATTTAATATTACATTTTCTAAAACAGCTCCTTTTTTAATCGCATTAAATATTTCAGGTTCATTTTCTTTTTTTAATCCAATACATTTTGCATAACATCCTCCCTCAATATTAAATACTCCTTTGTCGGTCCAAACATGTTCATCGTCTCCTATTAATATTAATTCTTTTGCAGCAGATAATGTGGTTTTTCCTGTACCACTTAATCCAAAAAATAATAATACATCATTTTTTTCATTTATACAAGCACTAGAATGTAAAGTTAGATGTTTTATTATTGGCATTTTATACATCATATAAGTTAATACTGATTTTTTCATTTCTCCTGCATATCTTGTTCCATATATAATAACTTTTCCTTTTTTTAAATCTAAAGCAACAAGATTTTCATTTAAATCTTCTTTACTTATATTTATATCTTCTAATTTTTTATCGAAATGTTTTAAATTAATATCACTACAATTTAAAATTTCTATATCTATTTTATCATGTTTTTTATTAGCAGGAATTAACATATTATTCATAAATAAAGCATGGTAAGGATCAGAACAAATTATTCTGACAGTTATTTGATTATCTATATCCCATCCAGCATATGAATCTATTATATATGTATTATCGCAACTATCTAAATAATTATTACCATTCATAAAATAAAAATTAAATAAATCCTCACTAATAGGTTTATTTACATCTCCCCACCAAATGTTTTCAGTATGTTTATTTTTTACTATTCTTTTATCTTTAGGACATCTTCCGGTATATTTACCACTATATGCTACCATTGCATCAGTATTTGTGAATTTATGTAATTTATTAGCATGTTTATATAATTCATCAGTTGATAAGTTATAATATTTCATTATATTAAAAGAATATAATATTAATGATATGGTTATAATTTATATTATATTTGAGAAAGATGCATATAATCATATGCATAATTTGAAATATCTAGAAAATAAAATTGAATTTATATATCTTACATATAAATTATGTAATTAATAATTAAATTATGTCAGAGTCCGTGTCAGAGTCCGAGTCAGAGTTTGAGTCAGAGTCAGAGTCTGACTCTGAGATTAAAATATATATAAATTATTCTGATGAATATTGTGAAGATTTATTACAATTCTTGACACAATATTCTAATAATTTTGAATTATTAGATATATCTTGTGATGAAGAAGGTTGTGATGAAGTAAAACTTATGGTATATTATGGTCTTTATAAATTTAAATTTAATGAAATAGAATATACAGTAGATTATAATTGTGAAGGTAAAATTATTTCATGTCCTCACGGACCGGATAAAAAGAAAAATATTGTATTAATTTGTAATTTTTTTCATAATAAATTACAAAATATTGATGCAATAAAACAATTATTACTTCATATAAAGACAAAAAACAGACCATTGTTAAAGGAATATATACGTGTATATATTTCTAATAATGCAAATTGGGATAAATTAAATATCATTCCAAAAAGATCTCTAGAAACAATTTTTATTAATAATAAAAATAATATTATTGAAGATATTAATAATTTTATGAAAAATCAAGCAATTTATTTAGAAAAAGGTATTAAATATAAAAGAAATTATTTATTATACGGACCATCTGGAACTGGTAAAACTAGTTTTATATCTGCAATAGCATCTAAATATAATCATGATATTTTTATGATAAGTTTATTATCATTAAATGATACCCATTTTATGAAATTAATAGCAAAATTACCAGAAAGAGCTTTATTAGTATTAGAAGATATTGATTGTGTTTTTAATGAAAGAGAAATTTATCAAAATAACCAGTTATCATTTAGTACAATTTTAAATACATTAGATGGTTTTGCATGTAAAACAAAATTAATTACTTTTATGACAACTAATTATAAAAATAAATTAGATAAAGCATTAACAAGACCAGGACGTATTGATTATATTTTAGAGTTTGATTATGCTGTTAAAGATCAATTAAAGGAAATGTTTTTGAGTTATTTTAATGATATAAATTTATTTAATGATTTATATTCAAAAATTAAAGAAAAGAAAATGTCAACAGCAGCATTTTATAAATTTCTTTTTGAAAATAGAGATGAATCAGATATAATATCAAAATTAGATATACTTAATAATTTAACTGAACAGTATAAAGGTTATCAAAATATGTATATATGAAAAACAAAATTTTTAATATATAAAAAAAAATTTGTTTTTATTAAAGTTCAAATATATTTTTTTTATATATTTGATTTCTTTTTGAAGGAGGAATGTATAATATTTTTTTAATATTTTCTTCTTCTTCTAATCTTTTATTTTCATCATCTAATTTTTTTTTTTCTTCTTGTTTTCTTTCTTTTCTATGTTGATGTTTTCTACGATTTTTAATTGCTGTTTTAGAATCACAATTTTCTTCTGTATTTTTTATTTTATTATTTTTATTATTTTTATTATTTTTATTATTTTTATTTTTATTAACAACTTTGGTCCATTCTCCTTTATTATCATATTGATTCGAATTAATTTCAATTATTGCGTTATTTATTTTAGTGTAAAATTTTGTTTTTTTTTCCATATATTATAGTAAATATATTTACCACTCTAAATAAATGAATTATATATTAGTTGATATTGTAATGTTTATTTGCAATATCAACTAATATATATTTTTTATTATCATCAATTTTACTCCACAATGTATCGAAACTTATATCTATTTTTTGAATAATATAATCTGCAGATTCCTCTGGGAAAAGTTTAATTAAAATATCATATTTTGGAACATTATTCCAATATAAAATAAGATTATTTAGTTGATTGATTATATTAGATACTTCCATATTAGATATTTTTATTATTTATGTATTTATTATAGATATATATACAAATTATTATATTTTTCAATATTTATTAAAAAATATATACATATAATAAATCAATGTTTTTATATGATACTAGAAATAAAAATATCAATTTACCATTAAATGGATGGTTCTTTCCATGTATTTTTTGTTTTACTATAACATCATATACAGTTGATATACTTACAACAACACTTATATGTAAATGTGAATGTAGAACAGTTTTTATTCCAGTATGTAAGAAATGTATTCATAAAAAATTACCACGATTAAAGGAAAATAGAATTATATATGTTCAATAATATTTGTATTATTGATACTGTTGAAGATTTTAATTTTTAGTATAAGCAATATAAATATTTAATAACTATATTTCTCTTTCATTAAATCTAACCATAATATTTGATGATTTAATTTTAAGATATTTTTTTAAGATAGTTAATATATCTATTTTATTATTATTATTATTATTATTGAATTTCCATTTAAATTCACTACATGAAAATAAATCAATGGCACATTTACCTTTTTCAGGCCAAGTATGAATTGAAATATGAGATTCTTCTAATAAAATACATATAGTTACTCCTTGTGGTTTAAATATTTTATAAGATGATGATATTATTTTTAAATTATACATCTCAGTTATTAAAATTAACATTTTATTTAAAAGAGGATAATTATTTAAATTATCAAATGAACAATTTTTTACATTTATCATGTAACTAGTTCCTAATCTTTCAGATTTAGGATCTGATTTTTCTATAAATTCATTTGGTAAATTAAAACTTGAAAGATGAATATCTTTATTATAATAGTCTGTTTTTATTTTTTTTTCAGTAAATTTTTGATAATTAAATGGTGTATTAATTGGATCTATTTTATGTGAACAAAAACAAAATGAATAATGACCACTTGCATAGGTTGGTATAAATACTTGGTATAAATTTGCATATTTATAATAACTGTTCATATCATCAATTACTTTTTTTACATCATCTTTCTCCCAACTGATACTCATACAATTAAATGATAAAATACCATATGGCTTTAATAATTTTGAGATGGAATCATAAAATTTTTCAGTAAATAATGTTAATGCAGTTGTATAATCAGTGGAATCTATTAATATTACATCAAAACTTTCTTTGTATTTTATTATATTTTTTTTTGTCCATTTAGCAGCATCTTCTATAACTAATTCTAATCTTTTATCATTATAACAACTAGCCAAGTCTGGAAAATATTCCTTACATACATTAACTACTTCCTTATCAATTTCTATCATAATTATTTTTTCAATATTTGGATGTTTACATACCTCTCTTAAAGTTCCTCCATCTCCTCCCCCAACTATTAATACAGTCTTTGCGTTATATATATACGATAAAGGCACATGGACTAGCATCTCGTGATAATTTTTTTCATCGTGTTCTGTTAATTGTATATCATCATCAATTACAAGTATTTTTCCAAAAAAAAGATTTTGATAAACTTTAATTGTTTGAAAATCACTTTTTCTAGTTGTTAATAATTTGCTATTTTTATATACAATATCAATATCATCATTATCATCTACATAATAATCATCGTTTTTTTCTATTATACATTTTTTATTTTTTCTACCAAATATAAAAGACATTATACTATATATAAGAAAATTTTAATAAAACTAATGTAATATCATTAATTAGATCATACTGTTTAATTAATGATATTTATATATAAAAATTAAATTTCCTAATGTAAAACTAAATATTATTTTTACAGATGTTAGTTCAGCAAGTTTATTACAAAAATTTGCGATAGGTATGGTGTAATATACTTTGTTATGACCGGGTTCATATTCATCGCAGTGTTTCCAACTATCAATATACTAATTTAATGTTCGTTTGAGCCAGTCTATTCCTTGATGATCGGCGTTTTAAATTAAGAAAGGTGTAATTATTTAATTATTTAATTATATCATAGTATTAGTGTTATAAAAAGGTTAAAAATCTACAATACTATCATAATGTCTGCTATCCATGGAAAATACTTCAATGTTATAATTTACAAAATTATAAAAATATGTTTTATCTGAGCTATCTTCTTGAATTCCATTGGATTTAATTTCTATTATTCCTTTTTTCCTGCTTTCATCATCAAAAATTTGATATATTATTAATTTTGGAATACAAAATATTTTACATAACATATTTCTAGCTAATCCATCTACTGCATAATTATCCATATGATAATCAGGATTTTTATGATATTCATGTTCTGAGTTTAAAAAACACCAATTATCTCTAATACATTTTCTTATGACATGTTGAGCAAAAAGACCAAAAAAAACATTATTATCATTAAAATATGTTGGTATGTTTGAATTGTAAATAATTGTATTTTCAGTTAATTCTATATTATATTGAGTAGATAAAGTAGTAATAATATGAATGAAATTATTAAAATCTTTTTGATATAAACTCACTAATATTGAATGAATTAAACAGTTTGAATCTCCAGGTACTATAATTATATCTCTGTAATTTAATATTACATTTTCTATATATGTTTTATCACTATCTTGTATTTTTTTATCAGTTATATAATACGAAATTATTTCAGTATTTGGTATGTATATATACTCCGTTGATTGTATTGCCAAATCCTTATCTATATTCATTTTAATTATTATAATTAAAATTAAAATTAAAATTATAATAATTAAAATCAATTTTATCATTTAACTAAAAAAAATGATTTATAATTAATATAATAACTAAAATATTATATTAATTATATTAATGGTATATAATGATATGAATGATCAAAAAAATATTAAAAATAATATATTAGAAATTAAAAAAAAAAAATGTGATTTTTGTAATAAAAAAATTGGATTAATACCTTTTGTTTGTAAATGTGATAGTTCATATTGTGCAAAATGTAGGTTACCATCTGAACACAAATGTACATTTGATTTCAAAACAAATGGAAGAGAAAAAATTAATAAAGATAATCCAAAAATAACTTCATCCAAAATAAACAAAATTTAAAATTTTTATGTTGTGAATATAAAGCAAATAAAATTATATCCGCTTGCAATAAATTTTGTTATATATATTTTTTAAATAAATGTACAGTATTTTGTAATGATAAATATTGCTCATTAATATTACCAATATTTAAATTCAATTCTGTGATATCAATATTTAAAATATTTTCATGATATAATATATCTAAAAGGGCTTTTGTTTTACTAAAACATAAGCCATTATTTACTGGTGTACCTGTGCATGGTATATGTCTTGGATCTATACCATCTACATCAAATGAAATATGAATAGGATCATTTCCAATAAACTTACTAATTTTTTTATATATTTCACTTAATTCATTATTATTAAACTCATCTACACTAATTTGTTTAATATTATTTTTTTTAATAATATCTACTTCGAAATTATCTAAATCACGTAAACCAATATATAATAAATTTTCAAAAGGTAGTTTATTATTTATAAAAGAAAAATACTCTAATTTATCTAATCCTGTTAAATAACTTAAAGGCATCCCATGATAATTTTTAGATTTAGATTTTTCATATGTATTTAAATCTGCATGTGCATCTATCCAAATTACTTTTGTATTTGGATGTTTATTTAGAGAATCTGCAATTGTACCAATTGCCATAGAATGGTCTCCACCTATATTTATTTTAGGTCCAGTAATATTTTTATTTGTTTCATAAAGATTTAAAATATTTGTAAATATATTATTTGTACATATTACATTATGTTTAATGATGTCTTTATTTAAATAAAGACTTAAAGTTTTGGGACTTTTATCAACACCTTTAAGTAACTGTCCTGCTCTATGTGGAAATAAAATAACATTTTTGAACATTTAATAATAATAATGAATTATTAATACTTTAATTATATTTTTAATGTAAATAGTTTAAGATTGTATATTTACATTTTTTATTATTTTTAAGTATTATAAATGGAATATGGGCTAAAATTTCAATATTCCTCCAGTTTGCCTATACAAATATTTTTAAAGGCAGTGATTTAACACTTAAAAACAAATAATATATAATTATTAAATGTCTAATAATATATTACCATTAAAAAAAATTGTAATGGCTTTACCTATAACAAAACATACACTTCTAAATACAAGATTACTTACAAGAAATCATATGACAAATAAATCAGTTTGTTATCCTAAAGATTGTTTATGTTCATATAATTTATGGTATATGTATAATTATTATAAATTCAATAAATGTAAAATTAATAAATGTAAAATTGATAAATGTAAAAATGATAAAGAATGAATTATGTTTTGAATTACATTTATATCATAAAAACAAAATTAAGATTGATATTGGTTAAATTGATTAAAATCCAATATCAATCTTAATTTTGTTTTTTATACAATATTGAATTAATTTACAAATTAAAATTTTATTTATTTCTGATTCATTAAATAAATTTAAATCTAATTTAGATAAAATTTGATTTTGCCAATTATCTATATTTTGTATTTCTATATTACTATGAATATCATTTATATTTTCCAATGTTTTTTTATTATCAAGTGTATATTCATCATAATATTTATGAATTTTTAATAAATTTATATCTTTGTTATGTAGAAAAATAGAATGTTTATATTCATTTTTTTTAACTTTATAATAAAAATCTAATTGCATTAATTATTAAAATATATTTTATTTTTAACTCTTTTAAGATTTTGTTTACAGTTAATATTCTTTATTTTGTATAAAAATAATACGATTAATTTATAAATAAAAAATAATTTATAAATTATGAATGAAACATTATCATTTCCATATCATTCAGTTTTGTTGAATAAAAAACAAAAACAAATAGTGATAAGTGAAAATTTAAAATCCCAACAATTAATATTATCTTGTGCTGGTTCAGGGAAAACCTTAACAATTACTGCTAGAATTTGTTATATGATATATAAATTAGGATGTAATGCTTCAGAAATTATATTAGCAACTTTTAATAGAAATGCAGCTGAAGAAATGAATCAAAGAATTTGTAAATTTATTGGTTTTAATGAAGTAAATTGTGGAACATTTCATAGTTTAGGTTTAAAATTACTTAGAAAATACGATTACATGTTTTTAGATGAAGAATATCATATAGATGAAACTCAATTAATATTTTTAAATTTTTTACAATCTGAAAGAAGTCATATATTAAAAGAAAAAATAAAATATGTATTTGTTGATGAATTTCAAGATATAAATGATATTCAGTTTAAAATAATAATAGAATTATCAAAAATTACAAAAAATATATTTTTAGTAGGAGATGATCTACAAAATATATATTCATTCAGGGGAAGTAATAATAATATTATTTTAAATATTAATAATTTTTTTCCAAATATTAAACTAGAATCAATGACGAATAATTATAGATCATCGCCAGAAATTATTGATCTCGCAAATGAAATACAAAAAAAAAACAAAAAAAATTTAAAAAAAGAAATGATTTCAATTAATGAAAAAAATACAAAACCCAAATTATTAATTTTTGATAATTTATCAAAAGAAATAAATTATATTGTAACATCGATTAATACTGATTTAAAAAGAGGTTTTGAAAAGAGGCAAATTGCTGTATTATGTAGAAACAATATGCCTTTGTATTTCATAGAAGAACAACTTCAAAAATGTGGTATAAAAAATAAATTACTTACATCAGAAAATTATTTATCACATTGTGTATCATTAAGTACAATTCATTCAGCTAAAGGATTAGAATGGGATAAAGTTTATATTGTTGGAATGAATGAAAGTTATTTCCCAAATCCAAAATCTGATATAGAAGAAGAACGTAGATTATTTTATGTTGCTGTTACTAGAGCAAAATATAATTTAATAATAACTTTAAATAAAAAAGATGCATGTAGTAGTTTACTATTAGAATTATCAGAAAATTTATTTATGAAAGATTTTTTATTAAGTAAAACAGTTTATAATACAAATTATTTACCACAAGATAAACAAATAGATAATTCAGTAACCAAGTTAATTAGTAGATTAACTGGAGAAGATTATGTTAAATTAAAAGCATTAGATATTTTTGATGCAATTAAATTTAATGAAAAAAAAATATACGAATCATATCAGCATCCAGAATGGGTAGTAAAAGAAGATTATTATGCAGAATTTGGATGTTTTATTGATTATTTAATTAGACGAATGATAGCAGATAATAATAAAAATTGGAATGGTAAATATTCCGGATTTTATGATAAAAGAGCTAATGAAGTTATTACAAGTGTATTTTTGAATAGCAATCTTTATTATAAATGGGGAAAATATTATAAAGGTATAGTTGCTTGTATTAAATTATATCAACAAAAAGGTAAAATCAGTAGAAAAAAAAAAGCTGATATTTTTAATAAATTTTATTCAGATTATGATATTAATAATGATAAAAATATTGAAATTATAATAGAAACTATTGTAAATAATATGAATTCATTTTCACATAATAAAGAAGATATTAATGTGACTAACAAGATTTATATACCATTTAATTTTAAAGAACTCTTTATTAAAACTTATCAGAATTATATAAATAAACAAAATAATTGGACACAAATTATTTGGGATATATTTATAATATCTAAATGCCATTCTGTTTGGGGAGATAGAAGAAAATGTTTATATATTGATATAAAAAAAAATGACGTTTTATCACTAACTACATTTTATAATGATATAAATCATTTTATAAAACAATTAACTCTTGATAAACGAGTATTTTGTAATCCAGATTTAAATGACGGACATATATTTGGAGACGCGGATTTAATAATTGAAGATGAAATATTAGATATTAAAACTAGTTCAAATAAAGATATGAATATCGAATATACATTACAATTATTAATTTATTCAGCATTAGCAAGATATAAGGGAATGAAAATAAATAAAATAAGTATTTTTAATCCATTATTAGGAATTTATTATTATACGGATATTAGTAATTGGAATAAACAAGACGAATTATTAGATTATTTGCATAATATAAAATTATAGCTTAAAGGGATTTGTCTATAAAAAAAATGTAGAATTACATGTGATACATAATTATTCCAATACAAGTTACTATACTACTACTAATATATAAATAAAAATATAATTTCGGATTAGATGTATTTAAAAATAATTTAGCGAAATTTTCACATAATTCTTGTGTGTCTTCAGAAGAAGACCCCATATATATATATAAATTATATAATGTTTATATATATTTTAATATCTTAAAATAGTTATACGATTTATAGGAGTTTTCATTATATTTATATAATATAATGAAAATTTTTTGTGACGGAGTATGGGATTTATTTCATAATGGTCATGTGAAACATTTTAAAAAAATAAAAGAATTATATGACGATGTATATTTATTAGTTGGTGTAATGTCAGATGAAGATTCTACCGAATATAAAAGAAAACCATATTATAATGAGAAAGATCGAATTAAATTTATAGAATCGTGTAGATACGTAGATAAAGTTATTATTTATGAATCACTAACTGAAGATTTTATTAATAATAATAAAATTGATTTAGTTGTACATGCATCTGTAGATAATAATGATTTTAAAAAACAAGAAAAATACTTTGATATACCTACTAAAATGAATAAAATGAAATGGATAGAATATAATAATGATATAAGTACAACATTATTATTAAAAGAATTAGATGACAAAAGTTCAAATACTGAATATGTAAATGAGTGGCAAAAAATATGGCAAAAGAAAGGTAATATGAATAGTGATAATCATTATTTATTAAATGGATATGAAGAAACTGGTAATGACTTTAAATATACATTAAATGATATTTATAATAAATTAAATATAAATGAATCAGATAATTTATTGGAAATAGGATGTGGTACTGCATTATATGGCAAAGAAATATCAAATAAATGTAATTATTTTGGAATTGATTATTCCAGATCATTGATAAATAAAGCAATTAAATTGACAAAATGTAAAGTTTATAATTGTGAAGCAAATAATTTACCATTTAAAGATAATTATTTTGATAAGGTGTTTGCGAATGGGTGTTTTGAATATTTTAATGATGTAAATTATATGCATAGTGTTTTAAAGGAACTAGATAGAGTTGCAAAAAAAGG
>Ga0209533_1001934_pt1 | contig 19149 bp, 19 predicted proteins | sample COG_04_FD_184748 | JGI IMG/M metagenome (GOLD analysis project Ga0209533, IMG submission 184748) | Pelagic Microbial community sample from North Sea - COGITO 998_met_04 (SPAdes) (version 2) | ecosystem: Environmental > Aquatic > Marine > Neritic zone/Coastal water | place: Helgoland, sampling...
TTTAGCCGTGTCCGCATTCGACCATCAAGCAACATCTGTCTCTTTGTTGTATCGTACTAAAAGATGGCTGTTTAAACGCAGCGTATTTAAAGGACATACAAACTGGCTCTTAAATCGATTTATGATGAAATTAGGACAAAAATTATCATTAACATTGTTTGTGGCTTTATTAGGAACACTTTATTACACAATTGTCTATTTAAGAAAAGTATTTATAGTCAAACCCATTTTTCCTTTCGCACGTATCACCAGAAAAAATTTAGTTATCAATGATAAAATTATTAAATATTCCTATCTAAAAAAAATTCATTATAATCAACACACAAAATTTAATATTAATACAAAAAAACAAATTGTTACATCAATTGATGGAGCACAACTTGGAAAACAACTTGGAAAACAACTTGGAAAAGAATATCCATACGACTTATGTATTTTGGCAACTGGATTTCAATCCAATATTCCATTCATGAAAATGAAATCAATTCCTTATTTATACAAACGTATTATTCATCCAGACATAAAACATTGCTGTTTTATTGGGTTCAGTGCCTCCTTCAATTGGATACAAGTTTCCGAATTCCAAATCCAATGGTATCTTCTATATTTGGAAAATTTAGAAAAAGGTAACGGTATTCAACCATCTCGAGATGAAATGTACCAATATATTCGCAACGAAATTCTTAAAAATAACCAAATGAATTTTGACTACCACGATTTAGCCGTTCGCGCTTTCGAATATTGTGATGAATTATCATTGGATCTTGGTAAAAAAAATAAATATTCACCTTATAATTATAAATATTGGCTATATCCACCTGAACCTGATTTATGGTCCTAAATAATCAATTGTCTCATTGGAAAATTAACGCTGGAATTCTCGTAACATAACAATTTATGTCTGTATATAAAAGATGGACATGCCATGCTGGATTTATTTATTAATGATAATTAACTAACTAAATGATCAATAAATCTAATGACAAATTGTGGCATTTTATTATTTTCTCACCACGATCAACACGATATGTAAAGTAAACATGAAAAAACATTCTTTTTTTGATTCAATTACTATTAAATAAACACATTTTTTTAATAAAAAAATAATCAATTTTATATTTATACATCGTTTTTTTTTTTAAACTCTGGTAAATGAGTCGTTCGTGGATACATAAATCCACCTGTCTTTTGTGGACCTTTTGCAAATTTAACATTCGCCATAACTGGTTTTTTTAATTTACTGCGACTATTTGTTTTACCACCATTGGGATTGTAAGGTGCCTTTGTTACAAATGGATTATAATCTGATCGGACCATCTTAGAAGTTACTTTTATTCCACTGAGATTTGGACCAAACAAATTTATTTTTTTATTTTTACCTGGTTGTCCTGGTTGTCCTGGTTGTCCTTGTTGTCCTTTTTTTTGTTCATTGGGTTGTTCATTGGGTTGTTCATTAACTTGTTCTTGTTTCACCAGTTCTGGTGGAGGTGGAGGTGGATGAGCGAATTTGCGAAAATGTTTTTTATTTTTTTCCTTAACTTCACATTTTGGATAAAATCGACATACTGGTTTTCCTGTGATATACTTTTCTCCTGCTCGATATCGCCGTTTCATATTATACACAAAATTAAAATAAAAAATAAAGTTTGTATTAATAATTTAAACAAAATCAAATTTTTATATTATCGATAAATTTTCGCGAATTTATCGATAATATAAAAATTTGATTTTTTTTAATAATGTTTTTAGTACAGTAATACTTGTTTTTGTTTATTAAATCCAACCACAACCAACATGAATACTGACAAAAATCTATTGAATCCATGGATTATTACGTTGTTAACCTTTTTTGTGGTTTTATACGGAACACCCATTGTTCTATCTTTTATCCAAATTGTCAGAATAAGTCGATTTGCCCACCAACATAAAAAAAATATGAATTTACCACAAGCATCCTATGACAATGAAAGTCGTCGTCCTTATTCATATTTTAGTACAAGAAACGATAAAATTCGATGTATGGATTATTGTCAATTTTACGCTTATGTTATCATGGTGATTGGTTTTTCTATTGGAGGAGCATATTTCTGCTGGGTTTTTGATTTATATAGTTACATTATTGATATTGCTTATATTCCAACAAATGCAACTGTAACCAAATATGAATATAAAGATGATTGTGACTGGTATAATTTTGACTATTTCGCCCAAAATAAAACTATTCATGCCAAAAATTATGAATGTTGTGATATATTCACTCCTGCTTATTCAAAGGGTGATTCTTTAATGGTCTATTATGACCAATATGATGATAAAACTGTATATTTTTATCAATATATTGGATTAACTATTGGCTATCAATGTCTTATTTACATTCATATCACTGGATTTATCATACGCTCATTTATGTATTTTGACGTTTTAAAAAAAAAATATCTCAAATTACTCAAAGAACACCAGCCTGATTTTGATGAGACATCATCTTCAACAATGGCAATTGCAGTTAATAATTTCGCCAATTATAAAGAATTACCGGAAGCACCTTTGTCATCGACAACAACCAATGAATCTAAAACCTAATTTTTGTATCTTAATTTTTTGTCCTAATTTTATGGCTTATTCTTGTAACTTATTTTTGTAACTTATTCTTGTAACATTTTAAAATCCTCCCGCAAAAACATTAATTTGGTTTTTTTTTCGTCACTGTGAATAGATGCGCCAAAAATCATTTTAACATTTTCAAAAAATATTTGACTTTTTTGTAGTTTCTGAAACAAAACATACTTTCTTGAATTTCCTATCATATCTTTATACATCCTCATTTTTTGCTCAGCATTACTTATTTCTTGATGAATTTTCCAATCTTCTTTTAACGAACATTTGGCCTGTTTCATGTCTTTCAATCGCCGCCGCTTTGATTTTACCAATTCATTATATTGATCATAAAGTGTATGTGGATCCAAAGCATTTTCATATTCTTCCTCGAGTTTCCAAATAAACTTACTGATTTCTTGTTTAAATTGAATAACCTGTGCGTTTTGTGCCTCTTGTGCCTCTTTTTCCTTTAGTTTTTTTTCCTCCTTATGGTATGCCCTCGTGTTTATTTTTTTCATATATTGACAAAATGTGTCGATGTATCAATTAAAATGTATAGTGATAACCCAGTAAAAATAATATAAAAAAAAATCAAATTTTTTTATTAAAAAAAATATTTTTATTTAAAATTCAAACTAGTCAAAAAAAACCATAAAAGAAATTAAGAAGCCAAAAGACATGAATACATAAATGTACTAAATGGTATTGCGTACCCACCATACAATTTTCCATATTTCCATCCAAAATAAATTCCTGTTGGCATAGTTACCATACAAACTGGTCCCAATAAACTGAGTAGTCCAAAAAAGTTGTTCAAATCATTTGAAAAAAATCCAACAGACATTGCTCCATATGACATCGCATAAGCTGGAATATAAGCACCCAAATACATTCCGGCAATTCCAAATCCAATTCCATTGTAGTATTTACAAAATTTCTGAAATCCGGTTAGTTCCAATGGCTCCAATAGTTTCTTTCTCTCCTCTTCCTCATTTCTTTCTTCCCTGTTTGTTATTTTCGGACTTTTATTTTCAGTTTTAGGAACAATTGATGACAAATATCTTGGGTGAAACTTGTGGTATTGGAACTTATTTTTTAAACAAATTCGTGTTACATGTCGTATTTTAAGCATTGTGTTGATGGTTAAAAAATTATTAAAATAAACTATAAAATTATAATAAAAGATTACAATAAAAATCAAATTTAATTTTTTATCCTATTTCTCAACTACATGACAATGTTCTATTTCATAATGGACTGGAGATAGCATAAATAAAAATTGCGTATAATCATTTGTCGATATATTTTTCAACCCCAAATTATTCATTTCTTCCAAAAGTAAATCACTATTTTTAACAACCATTGTTTCAATTTTATCCATATATGTATATAACAATACTTCATTCGATTTATTTTTTAAAACCAGTTTATCATTAAATCCACATCCAGAATGCACATATTTATATATTATCGATTCCTTATATTTAATTGATCGATAATTATAAATCTTGTCCTCTTTTTTATCATAATGTTCACGATCAATTATCGAAAAATCATTTAATATTTTTTGTAATTTCTCAATGGTTGATAATTTTACATTTTCCCAACATAATCGATCGTTATCACCATTATCATTATTTTCCTGTTCATATTGATAATCATTTACAATTAAGTGATTTAATTGTTTTCCAGTGAATCCAGCATTTTCATACATTAATTTAATATCATTGTTTTTTTCAATAATTTTAAGTTTCGTTTCACAATGTGCATTTAATATATTTTTACATTCCCCTAACGATTTTCCCATTTTTGCCTTTTTAATAACAATTCAACCAATTTTTAAATTAATTTTTCAATTTTATTTAATAATTCAACAGACTATTTTTTCTTTTAAATTTAATTTTCAGTGAAATTTTTAATTTTGATATTTTTCAACTAAAAATAATAAAATATAAAATAAAAAACGTAAAATGCCTCGACAGAATAAAAATAAATCACAAAACAAATTATTAAAAAAAAAAGAAAAAAGTAAATCACCAAAAGAAGAGGAATTTGATCCTGAACAAGAACTAAGAAGAGCAGCAGAAGAATTAGGATATACTGTAACCCACATTGAACTAAATGACGAATCAAAAAAGAAATCACATGAAAAACATAACGCCTACTTCAAACGATGCCATAAACGCTATAAAAAACTTATAGAAGATTCAATTTTTGCAACGGGTATTTCCAAAAAAAATATACTACAAATGTGTTCATGGGAAAATAATATTGCGTTTGAAATTGATACTACAAATCCCAATTCTCTCAAAAAAAAGAAAACCATCCAAGTGGAATTACAAACATGTTTGCAATCCAGTGGTGGTCATCATAAATCACTTGGGAATGTGTCATTTCCTTTAAAATCAACTACTTTGGCAAATATTCAAGAAAAAATAGAGGAATTAATGGGGTCTAAATTAGTGACCGAATCTGTATCAAATCAACTGCAATATCATACAGTAAAAACATATCGTGTGTTCAACTCCAAAGAAAATAGTTGGTCTTGGAGACATAGAGAATATAATGGTGTTTTTCTAGATAAATCTATTAAAATAAAGACATATCTAAAAAATGGAGATATTGTAGTTTTAAAAGATTGAACATATTTTATAACTTTGATTATTCTTCATTTACCGCTAAGGCAGATGGCATTGCTGGTGCTTCTGCTGCTTCTCTTGATTCTTCTACTGCTTCTATAGATAAAGTATCGGGTGGTGCTGATTTATCTAGTTTACGCTGAAGACTCTCTGTCACTTGGGTTTGAAATATTTTTGACGCTGCCATAAAAGCTTGGAATTGGTCCAATTTTGATGGATCAGGTAATGTATATAAATTTGGAGCAATAACAATTGATAAATTAGAAGGAGTCATTTTATTTGTTTCACTGTTTCTCATTACCCATATACATAATTGATAAAATTTATTTATAAATCCTTGTAATAATTTTCCAAAATCGGTTTCTTCGTCTGTTTGAAGTGCCACAATAATATCACCAGAATTATTCAATTTAATTTTGTTATCTTTTTTTAAAATTCGTAAAATTCGCTTAATTAATGTTGCTTTGTCATGTGGAGATAATTCACTACCTGAAATATCACCATTGGTCATACTTTCTTCAGCTTCATTTATAACATCATTTTCTCCAGCTAATCTAAAAATACCCGTTTTCATATATTCCTCTTCACGAATAACACTGTCAATAAGCTTTATTCCATTATTTAATATATTTTCATGTTGTTCCTGATTAAATCCAGTTGTAATAGGTTTCGAAATAAGCATTTTTATTTCATCTTTTACTGTTGGTTCTCCGCTCCATAGACCAACCACTGTACCTGCTTTGTTACCTAAATTTTTAGCCCCAGTCACAGCAGCACTAAACGCACTTGTAACACTACGCCACACACCACCACGTTGATAATACATGATATAGTTTCTTAAAATCTGTCGACCAACGCGCCCATTAACATTGACTTTTCGTCCTGTCATTGGATTCACAATTTTTAAATACATTTTTGTTTTTGCCATTCTTGGATATCTATATAATACAATTGGATTTTATTCTACTTTCATGTTTATCTAATAAAAAAAGAATTTAGAGATAATATTTCATTAATTTATTATATTTTATTATTTTTTTTCAAAATGAGCAAAAATTATATACCAATTTTCCATGGAACTCTACCAGAAATCATAGAAATCTGTGGTTTACATCAAAATGATAATAATTCATCATCATTTAATTATGATTTTTATATTCAAATTGAAGGTTATATAACGCCATTTTTTGAAGAAGGACAAAAAACTATATTTGGTAAAAAAGTGGATTGTGATGAAACATGTCAATTTATATTTACTATAAAAAATACTATAAAAAATGATGAGGAAGAAAATGAAGTCACCCATCCCGTGACAATACAAATTATTGATCAAAAATCTAATAAATTTTTCAAATATCCATATATCGCATGTTTTCATGATGGAAAATTATTTTTCGAATGGACATCCACTAAAAATAATGAAAATTTATATGGAAGTACACGGACAGCATTCGATTTTTCATCATTAAATTCTATATCATTTTCCATTCCATGCATATTATATAAATGCAAATTTTCGCAAGGAACAATATATCAGATTTATTGATTATTTTAATCAATAAATAATTTGATTCTGAATTTTGATTTTAAACGTAATTAACTACAATTACTATACCAAGATAATGTTTTTACGCGAATTTATTCAACATGTATTACCATTAAAACGTGACCAAATTACGTTTTTCCAATGTTACCAAAATATAATAGATGGGAAAAATGAAGAAGAAACCATTAATTTATGGTGTGGGTCAGAAAAAACCATTAATCAAATAATGAAACTCATCAATAAAAAAATTAATCCATTTAATTGTCAATGTCAAACGATTTTCAACATAACTAAACACTATAATTTAAATATTTATAACATGTGTATTCCAATATCAGACAAACAGTCAAAAGAACAATTCAAAACTCCAAATAATGTTCTATATTTTCATAATATACCCAGATACTATAACAGTAATAAGAATGTAGGTTTATTAAAAGAATTATGTTCAAATGATATAATACAACTCAGACCAACATACCCTCATTACCCTCATTATATTGATAAATCCGTTTCTCGTTATACTCACAAAATGCCCATTGTCATTCTACATATTGATAATTTTCATGATTATAGTTTAATCGCAAATGACATGCCTTTTTGGAGACGTGTCGTTCCCTTAAAATTCCATAAAACTAATTTTAAATTGGATATATCTTCAATGGGTAATAGCAATTGCAAATTGGATTTTCTTGACAGGGAATTACAATTAGAAAAATCCTCGAAATCCTCGAGATCCTTGTCATATGAAACCAAAATGAAATATTTGTATTATTTGGTACATAATTTTATTCAGCAAAATTTACATTCTTCTCATTCTTCTAATCGAACCATTATGCTCAATGAATTAAAAAATATCAATAATAAAAAAAATTTGTACAATTTAAAAAATAACGTTCATCATTCTTTAAATTGTATCGTTTTTCATAATTTGTACTCATTTTATAAACATAGGTGTTTTCTCAATAATTTTCGACAAGATTTGCAAAAAAATGTGTACCATTATTTTGAAAATATCTATTTAACACTCAAATATTATTATATCACTAAAATCACCAATAAATATTGTATCCCTCTTGAATTTAATGTTCAAATTATGAAATGTCTAACAGAATTATGAGTTTGTAGGTTTTTTGGTTTGTTGATTGGGATTTAGATTACACATAATCATATTGTGGTAATTTCCTTTGTATCTAAATTTTTTATATATAAATCTCCCAAAATAAACAAACTATCAATTCCACCATTGTCATCCAGCGTTTTTTGATTATTAACATATTCCATGTATTTTTTATTATCTGGATTTTTATTACCAATACTTATATGAAACGTAAATGGATGTTGCGTTTCTAAATATCTGCGGTATGTAAAATTTTTACACAACTCATTAAGTTTATCCAAACCGTCTGAATCTTGGTTATGTTGGGTATCAAGCAGATCCAATAAACAGGTTTTTATCATATTGGGTTCCCCTTTTGGACCGTCTAAATATTTATCACCAAGAATACGAACAAATTTATTTTTTAGATTTAGATTTTTTAATTCATTCATAATTGTTTGTAAAGTTTTTTCATCAGTGTCATGTCGAAATAACACTGTTGTATGTAATCCAGTTGGTTCTTTTTTTGATGTTAAGAGTTTATAAGCTGCGTAATAACTATGCGTTGTCATGATTTATTATTATAAATTGATTATAAACTTTAAATCAAAATAAAATCAAAAAATCAAAAAAAAAAAATTTGATTTATTTTTTATAAATAATTACAATTGCAATTACTCAAACTACAAACTACTAACTACTAACCATCTACAAAAATGGCAATACTTTATGTTTGTATCGCAATGGGATTTGGAGTCGGATTGGCCCACTTTATCGACTCGATTGATGAATTAGACAAAGATGAAAAAAGCTATTATTTTGCCAAGGTGGTCTTTTAAGGCGCCTCTTAAACAGATGACAAACCATTACAATCTAAACAACGAATGATTTTAAATTTATTATTCGATGTTGGTTCCTTTTTCGTATGTAAACTATCACATTGTTGACATTGAACCATTTTATCTTTAAATTTATCAACTAATTTTTTTATAAATGACTCTGCCATATTTCTTTTTTTCTTTACATTAAGACGTAAACTTGTATCCGCAATATCCACACTTATCGAACATTCTACTTCAATAAATTTTTTCAAATCATCCAAACTGCGATTTAATACCCCAACCACTTCACTCGCATTCAATAATGAAACTTTATTTGATGTGGATTCCACTTCATTATTTGGCATTGAAATCTCGGTTTTTGTATAAGAACCATACTCATTATCCAAAAAGTTTTCAACCGCTTTATCCGTTGATACCACTGGTAATGTCAACTCTGGATCAGGTTTTTTCAACACATAATCATTTTCCTGTAACAAACCACTGTTTCCTCCTTCGCCTTCTTCTTCAAACTGAACTGTTCCATAACCCAATAATCGGAATTTTGGTGTAAATAAAATCACTTGCTGTTTTTGAAATACTTTACAAATAGGACGTGTCAATTCCACCGATATAAATTTTTTTATTGTTTTGTCTTTTTTGTCTCTTTTCAATACCATATCCAATATTTTTCCATTAATCAAAGAAGTATAAAATTGAAGCTTAATTCCCAAAGCCAACTCCTTCTTCAAATCCACTCCCTTCTGTTTAATCAACATTAAATTTATAATACGACAACGATTAACTAATTCAAATGGTTCTTTTGAAACCATCATACCAACCATTTTATTCGCAGCAGTCAATTGTGGATCCACCGTTAACCCCAACGCAACACATCCACCCGGTTTCGCCGTTTTCAAAAATGCCTTTTCTGAACGAATCGACGCGACATATGTCTCAAATGGCTGATACGTCTCAATTGTTGTACCATAACCAGGCAATATAAATAGTTTATCACCCAATTGGAATTGTCCACTGATTCCCATAACACCTGCAACACCACCTGTCAATTTTTTTTTTCCACTTTTATTTGAATCAAATGAACGAATAATTGGAAAAACAGTCTTTCCTCCATGTCGCTCTATCGTTTGTAACTGCGATAACCACGTGGTGACTTTATCAAAACCATACTGATTAATTGCCGAGACTGGATAAATTAAAGCATTGTCCGCAATCGTTCCACGTAATTCATGTCGTAATTTCGTGATGACATCCGGTAATTTATCACCAACTAATTCTGATTTATTTAAAAGAACAAGGACACGTGATGAATCATTGAATCCAGCCGCCGCACACATTAACAAATGCTGAAGTGTTTGTGCCTGACATCCCTCTGTAGCAGATACCAATAAAATTATATAATCTGTACCCTTTACCCCTGATACCGCGTTTTTCATAAAAGACGCATGACCTGGACAATCCATTATATTCATATGATTGAGAATTTTAAGTGGAGGCTGATTTGGACATTGCAAACAAATCAATTCAGTTGGGTCGTGTGATTGTTGAATGGATGGTTGTTTACATGTAGGGCACATACACACCAAAAATGTCGCATAACCCAAATCCTTTGTCGATAACGTCTTCATCTCAAATGAACTTGATAATGTCATTTTACCACTGAGTAATTTTGTCACTGTGGTTTTTCCCGCAGAAACATGCCCTATCAATATCAAGTTGGAATTTGGTTGATTCAATAATTGATAATTGAGATTATTGAGAGCATGATCCACGATATTTTGGTCCTGAATTTCAAGCTCATATGTGTCGTTTTTAATTGAATCAATGTATTGAATAAATTTTTGTTGACATTCCTTGAGAAAATTGATTGCGCGTGTTTTAATTTTACTTTGGACTGAAAGTGTATAATGACTTGAGTCATAGGAACATTTGAATTTTTTATCACCCTTTAATGTCGGAATCGTTTTCATATGTTCCAGTGCTTTATTAATAATATTAATGGCATAATTATGATTCAATATATAGACAAACGTATGTGAAACTGGTTCTGGGTTTTTGGCAGAATAAAATTTATTGGCCAATTTGGTGTTTTCTTCATCCGTCAATTCAAATACTCCATATGTTGTTATGGGCTGCTTTGTCAAATAATCATGGAATCCTGCTTCGAAAAATGAATACGGATCTTCAATTTCATCATAAATAGTGGTAAAAATATCTTGTAATTTATCCAATGGAAATGCCATTTGAGCAAGCGTTTTACGAATGCTGTCATACATTCGATAACTTTCAACATATTCAGCAGCTTCTTTGTTACTGAGACGTTTTCTTGACAGTTCAATGATTTTTTTATCAAAATCAATGTTGGAAATATACACTGGTAACAATCCACAAGTTTGCTTTAAACGTGATTCACTCATAATTTGATGAATTTTTTCACGCTTTCGTCTCTTAATATTAGAGGCAATCATTATGGCCTCCCATGTCGGAAATTCCGCACAAATTCCTTCATAAAGTGAGGCACTACTCTTTTTAAAATTGGGGATAAATCCAGTAAAACAGTTAACATATGGTTCAAACCAATCATCTTTCAAAAATTGTTTTTTTGTAGCAGCAAAATCCATGAGTTTAATAGTAGACTATTGTTTTAAATCATTTCATTATTTCTTTTATAAAAATCAAAATTTATTTTTTTTGTTTTTAATATTTTTATTCAAATAAAAAAAATAAATTATAATTAATGAATGGAATAATTGATTGATGGACGGATGAAATGAATGGATGGGATGGATGAAATGAATAGATGGGATGGATGGATGGATGGGATGAATGGATGGGATGGATGGATAGTTACAAATCATAAAATCTTCATGTTTTTATATCACTGAGCATTTTAGATACACCAGGTTTATGGTCGACGATAATAACGGTGTTTTTTGTGATATACAATTTTGTTGATTTTCATTTAAAAATAATGTGGAAATGTGAAATAAATGGATATTATTGTAAATTATAATTTTTATAAAGAATACAAGTCAGACTTATTGGATTGTAGATGGATAGATGGATAGATGGATAGATGGATAGATAGATAGGTCACGGTTCATAAAATCTTGGTATTTGATCATTTAATTACATAATATGAATACCATGTTTATGGTCTATGGAAAATAACGGTAATTTTGAATTTTAAATTTTGATGATTTTTTGTGGTTTTATTGAATCCACGAATTTTTCAAATTTTGGATTTCTATGTTTTTATGAGAATTAATGCGTATTAAATATGTTTTTAGTTATACAATCATGAGATACATGCCATTCCACATTGTTTGACAACTTTTGATAGAAGGAGAATTCCAAAAAAAACGTCAAAATCAACTTTCCGTTTTGTATCATAAAAGTGATTTTTGGACGTTCCGAAAAAATTTTCCAGTGGCAAAAATTTTGGAGCAGTCGAAAAAACACCCAAAATCCAAAAGTTGTCTCACTCCACTCCCCACTGAAAATTCGAGAAGGTTCGATTTTTGAGAGTTTTTTGAAAAATAAAATGAGGTAAACCACTGTGAATATTTTTTTGCAACTTTTGAATTTTTTTTTTTTTTGCCATTCAAAAGCATTTTTGAAAATCGCATTTTCTCCCCCCTAATAATTGATTTCGTTTTTTTCAACAAAAAAATCAGTTTTACTAAATATATATTTTGAAATATAATAAATACTTATAAACCATACATTTAATAAAAAGACATATATAAAATTACAAATCATCCATAATTCACAATTAACCTTATTATGGTAATATATATCATAAAGACATATAAATAGTATAACACTCAAATGTCGTTAAAAATACAAAATATACGTCTTGACTTCGTTTTTTTTTAAATACAAAATGTGTAAAGGGAAAATATGAATAAAATATACCATTATTTAATGAAAATGCTATATTTTGAATTAATAATTTTATGAAGATATGGAAGTATTAAAAAAAGATCAAATATTCAGTTGGGTTTGAATCATATAATGTGTCGAAATTATATGGTTATAAACTTAATTAAGTAATATATATTTTTTTGGAATTGTCGTAATATTAAATGTTAATTTTAATTTAATGAAAATGTTTCTCACTTCTATAGATATTTTTTTTTTGAATTTTAAACGAATATAAAAATTTATAGTGACTAAATCTAATTTCAGAATTGGTTACCAATACTTAAAAAATAAATGTATATAAAAAATAAATGTCTTCAAATTTCATTTGTAATTTATGTAATAAAGAATTTACTAAATTTTCGAATTATAAACAACACAAAAATAGGAAATATCCATGTGTTAAAGAAAAAAATCCAATTCATAATTGTGAACATTGTCATAAAACACTGTCGTCAAAAGCAAGTTTACAACGACATTTAGACATATGTAAAATAAAGCCAATTTCACCGTTTCATTGTGAATTTTGCGATAAATATTATACCAGAAAAGATACACTGAAACGTCATTTTGAAATTTGTAAAAAAAAAATGAATTCCATTTCACAACCTCAGTCACAAACACCACAGACCATACAACAAGCCATACAACAACAAACAACCAATCAAACTATGAATAACAATATTCAAAATGGAAATACAAATAATATTCACAATGGCAGTGGCGATAACATCAATAATACAAATATTCACAATGGCGATAACAACATTCAAAATATTCAAATTATTGTGAATAAATTTGGTAATGAAAATACAGATTATATTACAGAAGAGCAATTTCGACGATGTTTTGAAGTACCTTTTTATGCCATTCCCAGGATGATTGAATTAATTCATTATCATCCATTACATCCAGAAAATCATAATGTTAGAATGACAATGACCAATAAAAAATATGGTTTAACAAATATATGGGATGGAAAATCATGGAATACTAAAGACAAAAAGATGACATTGGAAAATCTAATTGACAAGGGATATTATAAATTGGATGATGAGTTTGAGTATCAGAAAAAGGAATTAAAAACAATGACAACAAAACGATTTAAAAACTACCGAATGGTATTTGAGAATTTAGACAAAAAAAAAAATAATAAATTTAAAAAGGACCTTTATAAAAACCTTGAGATCACTATGTTGAATGGTACCAACAAGATGGGTCGTCTTCCCAAAAAAAAAAAAGAGTATAAAGCCACTGATTAAATAAATTATATAATGTCAAAAAGTCACATTGTATATTTTATTCAACCAAAAGAATTCAAAGGCACAAATGTTTATAAAATAGGTATGTCTGAAAGACAACATTTTAACCGAGTTTATAAGGGTTATAAAAGCGGAACGAGTTGGAACTGTTTTTATGAAGTTGAAAATTCTCGAAACATTGAACGAATAATAAGAGCTGAATTTAAAGAACAATTTACACTACATCAGGGTCGCGAATATTTCAGAGGAATTCCAATACAAATGTTTTATGCATTTAATAATATTGCTTTGCCATTTGCTGCAATAAAACTTCATAATGAAACTAAAACTCCAAATGTAGAAGAACAAGAAACACTTGTTAACATCATGACAGAGGAAATAGATATATTAGATGAAAGCAAAGTTGAAGAACAAAAATCAAATGATGATAAAATAAAACCATCATTGCAAATGGATGAGTCAAAGTGTCAAACGCCGTTTTATTGTAAATTTTGTGAAAAATATTTTTCAACAAAAGGTAATTTAGGACGTCATTTTGGAACATGTAAAAAATTATTAAACCAAAGTATACAAGAAAATATAAAAAACCCGATTAAGGAAATAGAAATACCTGATGTTAACAATGTCATAACAGAAGAAATAGAAATACCTGTTATTAACAATATCATAACAGAAGAGACTGAAATACCTGTTATTAACAATATTATAACAGAAAAAACAGAAATACCTGATGTTAACAATGTCACAATGTCATAACAAAACAAATGGAAATGGAAACGCCTAGTAACAATACCGTAACAGAAAAACATAAAATAGTAAATGGAAACAAGGTTAAATCTGAAAAATTGAATGATGATAAAATTGAACAAAAAAACATTGTGCCATTTCAAACATCATTTCAAAGAGATGGAAAAACTTTTTTTAAATGTAATTTATGTAATAAGGAATTTACTGAATTTTATCGTTATAAAAAACACAAAAATCGGAAATACCCATGTGTTAAAGAAAAAAATCCAATTTATCAATGTGAATATTGTAAAAAAACATTGTCAACAAAAGCCTGTTTACAACGACATTTGACAACATGTAAATTAAAATTTATAACGTCATTTAATTGTGAATTTTGTAAAAAATATTTTTCAACAAAAGGTAATTTAGGACGTCATTTTAAAATATGTAAAAAAAGTTTATTGAACCAAAAAAAGGTTGAAAAAATACCAGTTAACAATGTCGAAGAAACAGAAATACCTGTTGTCAACAATATTATAACAAAACGAATAAAAACACCTGGTAACAATACTACAACAAAAAAACATAAAATAGTAAGTGGAAACAAGGTTAAAAAACAACAAAAAACAATTGATAATGAAGTAAAACAAAATAAAGTACCCTTTCAAACATCATTTCAAAGAGATGGAAAAACTTTTTTTCAATGTAATTTATGTAATAAGGAATTTACTAAATTTAGTAACTATAAACAACACAAAAACAGAAAATACCCATGTGTCAAAGAAAAAAATCCAATTTATAATTGTGAATATTGTGAAAAAATATTATCAACTAAATCCAATTTACAGCGACATTTGAAAATATGTAAATTAAAACCGCAAACGCCTTTTAACTGTGAATCCTGTAAAAAATATTTTTCGACAAAAGGAAATTTAGAACGTCATTTGAAAATATGTAAAATAAAAAAATTATTGAACCCAAGTGTAATTGAAAAGATCATTGAAGTAGAAACAAAAAAAAAAGAAAACAATCATAATGTTATTCCACAAAACTTTGATTACAAAAAGTTTTGGTCATACCATAAAAAATATCAAGAAATGATGAACCCTTTATTAACCAATGAGCCCGTTTTAAATCATCATCCAATTATAGCAGGACTTTGTGAAGGACCAACGGGACATCATGAAAAACCCATCACTACATAATAATGGAGCCGACATTAAATAGGGTGAACTTGTGGCTACTAAAAAAGCTGATATTTAGGAATTTATGTCCATTTGAGTGTTGAGTGTCCATTTGAGGATGATGATGCAGATATTTGTCTCAATAAAAAAATTTGATTCTAAATTTTCGAAAGATAAAAACCAAAACAACTCAAACAAAAATGACCAGCTCCACCAAATTAATGAATATTTTTGTGTTTCTGACTCTTTTGACTGGCACTTCCAGTCAGTGTATGGAATGTGCTGCAGCAAGTGCTGAATGCGCAATTGTGTGTAGCTGTGATTATCCAGTATGTGAATGCTGTCCAGAATGCGCTGCGTGTATTGGTTCTCATGGAGAAGAATGGGATGATTGCTGTCATTGTTTTGGACTTTGTGATAATGATGACTTTGTTAGTTTGGAAGAAAAAGTAGAAAACTTGATAGAAAACATGACAGAAAACATGAAAGAAAACCAAGTAGAAAAGTTGTTGGAAAACATGGCAGAAGTAGAAAACTTGGTTAATAATGTATATTCCACAAATGGTACAGCTGATTTCAATGTAAATGCGACTCCATATGACTGCCCATGTGTCTCTACAAATGACCCTGAATGTTATACTGCGTATGTGGGCAACGAAGAGAGTTGTGAAGATTGCGCTATGGCAAAAGCCAATGAATGGAAAACTAGAGTGTACTGGTCTTATTGGGAGTATGAAGGTGAAATTCATTGTACATTGTGTACACATGCCAGTAATAATGAACGTGCCAGTGATATGAACAAGACTCCGGTAAAAAGTCTCAGGTACAACTAACACAACCAACATGAAAACTAAAAAATAATATAAATTAGTTGGAATTCAGTTGCAATTTAGAGTTTAAATTTTGAGTTTTTAATAAGGTGTAAAAACCATTTTTTTTTATTAATAATCTACAAACAATTAATAAAAAAAGATAAACATCTGACCCATTAAATCAGCATCCAATCCGAACAAGATCCATTACCACGTAACAATGGAGCTGACACTGGATAAGAAGAATTCGAATTCGGGTCAGTAGAATTATGATTTACATTTGCCATAGTTATATTATTTACGCCTGGTCCGTATTGGTAAAGTTGTCGGTAGTCAATACCTTCAGCATTTTTCTCATCGTAGGGAGTTGAATAACATTCAGCATTTTCACACACACCTGTTTTGCATCCACGACAAAATGGAATACAAGTGTTTGTCTTTAGATCATAATAAGTACCTTGTGGGCAATTGGCATTCATATGAAGCTTACAATTTGGACCCCATACATTGAAACGCTCACAGGAAGAACAGCTTTCACTGTTGTAAAAAACCAATAATAATAGAAATAGAACGAGCACACTAACTCCAATTAATATATAAGTTTGATTCATATCTTTTTGTATGTCTTTTTCTTAACTTATAATGATATTTTTTTATCAACACAATCTTGGTTTAACTTTAATCCATGTTCCATTTTTCAATTTAACTTTTTCCCATTTTGCTTTGTGATTACTGTCACCAGGAACGCGGTAAAACCTAGAATTCCATCCAATCATACTACCAAACACAGTTACATACTTTCGATCATCAAAATCATGTTTACCAACTGACAGGCTCCGATATTGCGAAGGTGGATAGTAGGTGACATTTGTTTTTTTATTTTGACCAGCAATAATTGTTTTTAATTTTTTCATATCTCGTTTTTTATTCATAATTTCAGCAATTCTTTTTGATTTTTTAATTTTTTCAAGCATTTTTTTCATATCTCGTTTTATTTTAGATTTAGATTTTGTTTTTCTTACTGATTTTCTCATTCTTTTTTTTTGTTATATTATTTTTAAGTATCAGAAAATTTTCTTATTTTTTTCTTATTTTTAATTTGATTTTCAAATAAACATTTTTATATCAAAAATAAGAAAAAAAAATCGTAAATGGGACAAACACATGGAGGACAAAAACTAGCTGAAATAGAAGAAGCGTATTATGGTCAATGGTTAGGTAATTGGTGTTATCAAAATAATAAAACGCAAGTAAAAAAACATGAGAAAAAAGAAGATCAAATCAAATGGAAAAAAAATATAATAATTGACGTGGTTTCACAAATTCCCAAACTATAAAAATAAATAAAAAATTTACAAAATCTTTTTTATTTATATTTTTTAATTTTTTCAAAAGTTTATCAAAAGTTTATCAAGAATTAATCAAATAATTCCGATGTGGAAGTAGCAACAGTAGCAACATGTTCTTTTTTTTTCCGAAATTGTCCATAAAAATCATGATTGTCAATTCGACTATTAATTTTATCGATAAATTCTACTTTGACATCAGATTCCCTAAATTTCAAAAATCCTGTTTTAGAATCAGGCAATAAAATATTTTTAGTGAAAATATAATTAATCTTGTTGATCTTTACATACCTCAAAATCGAAATGAGCGAACAAAACAACGATGATTTATACAAGACATCTTTATCCGCACTTGCTTTCTTTTCTAATTTAATAATAGAATTGATTTTGTCTGTCATGTGAGAATTATGTTCCACTGTTACGACATTTCCATGAATACCCACTAATTTGAAACTAAACACTTTTTCATTTGGTATTCTGAAATATGTCTTGTGTTTCAATTTGTCAAGATTCAAATCAGGCATTCCAATCTTAAATCCATAGTCAAAATATTTACACAATCGATGACTAAACAAGGTACTGTATTTTGCCTCATTGGCCATATTAATCATGTATTTATATGCCATGTAGGAATCTTTGATAAATCGTGTGTGTTCACCATCGTAGGAGACCATACATGGATACATATCGAATGATTTGAAAATATCTTCATGTTTGGCGAATTTCGACAAAATAAATTGGATTCGATAATTCATTCGAATTCCCGTTGCGTCATTGTCCTCAAAATAATTTGAGAAATCAGGCGATTCCAAATCTTTAATGGTGACGAAATCCTCTTCGTAAATCTTGCGTTGAGCATCTGTGATTTCCCCGGCTTCTTCTAATTTACGTAATTTCTCAAATTTCTTTTGAACTTGACTGGTCACATCATTGGTTTTCCATCCTTTCTTTCTGTAAATCTTTCCCTTTAATGGATCAATAATGGTATATTTATCAAATCGATGGAGACCTTTGAATTGGTATTGTTGGAAATTATCCAATATGTAGTCGTCATGAATAAAATCACATGGATCTGTGATACAAATAACTTCAAAAACATTAAACAATGGTTTGAACAACATGAGGAATTTACAATCTGGTTTGAATTCCTTTAGAGCTTCTAGTGTTTGTTTTA
>Ga0209533_1001936_pt1 | contig 19130 bp, 20 predicted proteins | sample COG_04_FD_184748 | JGI IMG/M metagenome (GOLD analysis project Ga0209533, IMG submission 184748) | Pelagic Microbial community sample from North Sea - COGITO 998_met_04 (SPAdes) (version 2) | ecosystem: Environmental > Aquatic > Marine > Neritic zone/Coastal water | place: Helgoland, sampling...
AAGCAAGTGATGTGTTTGAAGATGATTCGTGTGAGTTTTTCGGAATGGGTGCCGCCAATGTTATGGATAGTTGTTGGAGTTCTCATGATTATCCAAAAGACGTTCTGGATAATTTTATCGCTTTGCTCGAATCCTGCGCGCCAAAAACATCGATGAGTATTTGAAGTAGAATTATAATTTTATTGTATATGACATCCATTTTGCAATTTATTTTCACACTGTTCAGCTGTATAATCATCCTCATTTTCCGGATTCCTACATACTTTGAACCAAGTTGAATTCAATAAAAATTCTTCAAATTCTTTTTCATGATATTTGAACGACTGTGGCAACTCACCATTATAGATTGGAAATTTAACAGGTTTTAAAGTCAGCAGTTTGTTTATGCCCTTGAAATGTACATCTTGAGTAAAGAATATAAAGAGGCATTATTTGACGACCATCCGTTTTATACTGCGGAAGAAGTGGTGGGTTCTTTTTTAGGCCACAATCCGTACTTTCCCTCTCAAGATGAGTGGGAGGAAGAGAGAGAGGAAGAGAAAAGATTCCAATACAATGAGGAGGAGGAAGAAGACGAAGAGGACGAAGGGTTGTAATCAGTAAGGAATTTAGTAAAAATATAGTTTAAATAGTGTGAAATAAGTTGTACATTTTTGTCTTATTCGGTAATTCACGCATTGGCGAAGTAGCTTCTTCACACATATCCACTATCTATAGTTGTTTAATCTGCCTCTAGTGATAAATTCCACATAAGTTACATATATTATAGTACTATTAAATGGTATAGTCTAAAAGTGTAATAAAAATGTCTTATGAACAGAAGCAACAATTTAAGGAGCGTATTTTCCGCCACATATTGGAACTGGATGCCGAAAGTCTGAAGGACCTATTGAAAGAACCCATTCCTTATGACAATTTGAACGATGTTCGCTATAGCGCCCCCGTTGTCCCCGTCTCGCTCATATATGACAAAGATACAGAGGTGGGACTTTTGAATGGTGATGTCCCACTTGATATAGGTAATAGTGATATGATGGGGAGATATGACGAGGAATGGCAAGGCTTATGGCCCACTGCACATGGGTGTGGGACTGACCGTTACCCACACCTTCTCATACATTACGACGGATTAAACCCATTTAAAATGTTGATGCGTCTGTGGAATGTATGTCACCGTCCACCTGCCTGTGGTGAAATTGGTTATTTGCCCAATGGGCGTCAAATATTTGATATCGATTCTACCAACAGTTATAGTCACATAGTACATAAAACAGAAAGCGAAGGATTTCTCTATGCTGAAGGGTGCACAACGTACAACGAATACATTCTTCCAATGATGAACGTACTTTACGTACACATGGACACGGACAGTCTGGGAGATACAGTTGTTTCGAACTTACCTGCACTACCTCTTTTGTTCAAAGGTGTTTTTTACGAATATACAACTGCGTTATGTAATCAACCTCCGGAAAATCCCGACATGAAATATAAACGTAATTTCCCAGAAAAATGTCCGTTATTATATTGGGCTGCGAGACATGCAAACATAGCTGTCGTTCAACACCTTCTGAAGTTCCGACCACTTTCAATGGATGAAATTACGTTGTCTATAAAATATAATCGTTACTATAAGAAAGAGGACGATTTGAATCCAGCTTTTTACTCGTCTGATTTTGACATTTACTCGTCTGATTTTGACAAGTTTGTATCGTTTGATTTTTCAAAGTCGGTGGCGCATCACATTCTACAAGAGTGCACGAAAGAACTGGTCAATACGTTTGGCCGAAGTGGTTTCACAATATGGAGCACTCTTTTCAACGCAGAAGATGTCGTCCATCGTCCAACTGATTACAAACAATGGATAGATACATTATTGGAAATGGGCGCCGACCCCAATATTTGCCGATTGAAAACGACGCCCTATAAAAAAAATTATATCGAAAATAATTGGAGCGACAAGTTCAAACAAGAACGAGAAGGGTTAGTACCAAAAAATGCATACGAACAAGCACTTCAGTGTACAAATGACGAGTACGAAGCAGTGTGGCTCGGAAAACACCTGTGGAAACGTCGTCTTGTGGAGCTCGACCCCAAGCGGTGGCCAACTGTCGATGATTTGGACGATATTTCGGTGGAGGAGTTGAAGGCAATGTACGAGGGTCATCCACTGGTGGTCGTTTTGGAACAAGATGAACCACCTGCAAAAAAACGTAAAATATAAATCCCAACTCCGACAGAAAATGGTAGACCTGTATATTTATAATAATTATTTTGATACATACTTCAATACACATTCCAAGAATATTTATATCTAATATTCACCAACACGAACTCAGAACAATATCTTAATTATATGTTATAAAATATCCATTCTCTAATCAAACAATTATTGTTTTGGCACGAAAATAACATAAAGTTCTTTCGGGTGGTCGTCAAAATACTCAGCTATTGTGATTTTGTCTTTGTCTTGGCCTTCTTTTAACGTTCCCTTGAAAATGCTGCGTTCGTATAGCATCCGCCAAGCGCCTTTGTGCCAACTAATAACTTTGACGTCCATCTCTGGGTTTAGTTTACTTCTGATTAAGCTCGGCAAATCTTTTAACAGCTCGTTTCCGTCGAAATCATAGTAAACATGCGACGGAACGAATGTAATAATCTTAATTGTAATTATATTATGAACATACTGACGCATGCTCGCCGGAAGAACCGGCGAACCAACTGATGTAAGAGTTTTACTATCCGGGATAGACATTTTACAACCAAAAATACCTTTTATAGTAGTGTTTTGATATATGTACATTTTTTTAATATTCTATTCTTTTACAGCATCTACATGAACACCTACGGCATCCGCCTCGCAGCCGTACTATTCTAAAGTATTTACTTTATTACACCAGCAACATCAACTCAACATGCCCAAAAGAAAATTTGCCGACATCACCCAAACAACTGACGAACACAAAGAACAAGACGAAACAATACGCTCAAAGCGTTCCGAATACGAAAGTGAACGCGTTGCCATCGTTATGGGGTTCGAAGAGTCGAAAAGAGTTTTAGAATCCCAACTAAGTTCCGCATCGAATAAAAGAAGAAGGCATATACTTGAACAAAAATTAGAATATCAAGAAACATTGCGCACTGACCGACTCTCTACATTGTCCAATGAAATCTCTACCTTTGAAAAACGTGTCGCAGCAACATCTGAACAACGCCAAAAAAGTGTATTCATCGATTCCACAATACAAGAGTTTGTGAATATAGCAGAACAAGCTTTCGATACAATCGACTGGCAAAATATTCGTAAAGCACGTTACATCCGCTACAAATTAGAACCAATGTTATCCATAATGACCGACAATCAAAAAGAGAATTATGAGTTCTTATTGAAAAAACTAACAAAGAAAGGTTTTAGAATCGCAAACTACATTGCACATACTGAAGAATAGTTTTTTCATGAAACAAACGTAAGAAAAAATCAATGAATATCCAAGATTATATTGTAGATAACTCCAAAATAATATAAAGAATCTCTTTTTTTACATTTGCTGAACTATTTTAATAAATAAATCTTACAATACAATCGACACAGTCCAAAGGTAGTTGTTTGACGTTGCAAATGGTTGTCCAATATCGCATCCTTACAGCCCGCCAAAAATTGGTCGGACGAAGAATCTCTACATTCACTTGGTCCAATAGTCGTTGACGTCGGTGAGAAAAGATAGGTCTAAATACAGATGGATTTGACAGTAGTCGATATCCTACACATAATTCTCGGTCATTGACCCAATAAGCATGGCCAGAGAGTACGGATGGATGGTTGTAGTCCACACATTTTACACGATTATTTTTCCAAACTTTGGGTTTTTTAAAAGCAACAACTTTCTGCTTTATCTTGGTAAATCGGTTGGAACCCCAATTTTCAGACAAATACCATTTGCGATACAGGAAAATATTCATGCTACAGCTTCGTATTTATCTCTTCGTATTTATCTTCACTACATGTGGAATATATTCAATTATATATGTGGCTCATATTCGTTTTCACTACTGCATGTGACAACAAGCTACAATAAAATAATTTGATGTCCGACTTAAAGCAAGACGATGGCCTACAAGCACTATCTTGCATCGAACATTTACTCTACCCAATTCATGCCTCCTCTCTTCACAATATAGCAGCCACACTTGCGCAAGAATCGAACATTACTGTTTCTAATTTTTGCAACTCTGCTGGCTATTGGAGCTATCCTGTTTTGGAACGTTTTCTCTATGAGCGCGGAATGAAATGTACAACATGTTGTGATAATGGTCGTTGGACAATAGATTCCTTACATTTTCTGAGTTCTCATCCCGGTATAGTTGGTATTATTGATATCATTTCATTAAAATCATACATTTATAAAAACGACAATTGGTTTTCTGAAGAGGGTGAATTGTTCAATAATCCAAAGTCAGCTGTTATTGTTCATAAGATGTGGATACCTTTACTACCATTTTACAATAGGGGATGTGCTTTTCATGTAACCATTGATGATGAAGAATTCAAAAGATATGAATGTCAATCTTCCTCCTGTTGGCGAGTTGAACCAGTCTCTTACGCAGGTCGTGAATCTGCAGTCAAATCTCGGATGAAGCTCTATCGCAAGTCACAGATTATGATGTCAAACAGTCAGGAAATTGTGTTATGTTCTCCTGGGAAGGGTGGGTGGGAAACAAACACACTCTTAAATTATGAGTGTTTGCCAGTGGAAGATGCCTCTCGAATAGTTGCGGAGAAAATAGCCGATAAAGTTGTCGAGCGGATTGAACAAAAGGGTCATGGATGGTCAACGTTGGCACATGCTCTTTTTAGTGCATTGCAACAATTAGATGGGCACATTTCTACTAAAGATTTTACATCGTTATCTGTAGAAGAGCAGACTCTGCTTGAAAAATACGAGGATGGATTACAAACATGTGCAAAGGCGACGCGTGACATAAAGAAACATAAAGACGCATAAAGAAACATAAAGACGAAAATGAATAAAATGTACAGTTCATTTACTTGTGTTACAATAATGTTTTCGCATACGCAATGACCTTCTTGATAAGTGTGATGAGGTCATCGACACCACGTTTGTCTGACGCATCCATATCTTTCTCTTGCTCATCTATATATTTTCTATAATCAAGCAACCCTTGTTCGAGAGACTTGAGAACGTCCGTAACTGATTTTGTGTCGTCGTCGAGTACTATCTTGGCCGGGGCGTCCCACACACTTTGTCCGAAATAAAAAGTATTGTTCTCGACCCAACTGCGTAAAAGCAGTAATTTGTTCTCTACATGTTCTTTTACATGTAGTTTGATTGACATTTTGTCTTTGTAAAATATGTTTAAATACTACTTATTGTTGTTCACTCATCATCTACAATTTTAGGTGCTACATACAGGCACAAACGATTAATTTTGGAACGTGTATCGTTTATAATGTTTCCATCTTGTTCCTTACATACTACTACTTATTGTTGTTCACTCTTCATCTACAATTTTAGGTGCTACATACAGACACAAATAAGAACCGTCACCGAGTTGCACTTTCAAACGCGACGGTTGACGATTAGAAAATCCAACTGTCGACATTTCTCCACAATTGGAGAACTGACACATTGATTTAGTAGACTGAAAAGAGAGTGTAATATTCACATGTTCTCGAAATGCAACAGTTTCAATTCGTTTTCCACCCATTGGTTCTGAATGTATGACTTTTCCCAATTCGGTCGAACTTGAAGAACAAATAAATGTACTGTCTGAAATTTGAAACAATACATCGGATTTAGCCATCAATAGTTTGTCGGTCCATTCTCTCAATACAGAATTTTCCACTTTGATTAAAATATCATCATTTAATTCGGGTACATCCAATTGTTCTTCATCAATATCGACCGCTCGGAGAGAAAACTCACATTTTTGGTCTTCATTCATCAAAATAATAGAGAGTGACATATCGTCAAGTGCTTTCCAAAGAAGTTCGTTGTTCTTAGCCTTCTGTAATATCAATACCATAGTTTCAGTATACATACCGACAGTTATTGGTGTGACACATCTGTATTTTTTAAAACTATTTGGAGTTAATAATAATTGCACTAAAGATGTTTTACTCATATCCATTGACATTATATGAACACCGTGTTCATCAAATGTGACATTGACAATGGGATTTGTATGTTGGATTGCTTTGAATAATTTCAGACACGTCGCCGATGATTTCCAGTGGCATTCCATACTTGGGTGTGCTCTATTCTATTCCAAGTTTTTTTATTCATAAATGTGTCACATATATAGAATGGACTATTAATATGAAATAATATTATGAAAGCACTCAAATAGAGCCGGTAGATTAGATATGATAATTGTAAATGCTGATGACCTTGGCTATAGTGCACATCGTGATAGAGGCATATTTGACTGTTATGCAAAAGGTGTCATTTCTGCGGCGTCCTTGATTGTCAATGGTCCTACCTCTATGGATGCTGCAGAAGTAGGACGGAGTGTGGGACTATATATGGGACTACATTTGAATTTAACAGAGGGGCATCCAATATCAAAAAATGCTGCATTATTGACAGATTCAAATGGTAGAATGTATTACAAAGAATCGTTTTGGAAACGATGTGCAAATGCAGAGATATCTTTTTATGATGCAATTGCACAAGAAACAGTGGCACAATTTGAAAAATTCCGTCAACTTGTTGGATATTATCCAAAACATGTTGATGCTCATCAACATATACATGTTATACCAAACGTTGCAGAAATAATTGCACCCATTTTTCAGGGGTATGGTGTGCACTCTGTGCGTATACCAGATGAAGATGTAGAAGAATATACCTGGTTACCTCCGGAACGACATCTGCGATACAAAAATCGCTGCATTTCTGCAATTCAGTCCAGATTGGTATATCAAAAATATAACATCAAAGCACCGGAGTGTTTCGTGGGACTGGGAATTGGTGGCAAAAATATGACTCATGAAAGATTGGAAAATGCTTTGAAAAAATCTTATGGAATTGTTGAAGTCATGACGCATCCAGGATTGGTGGAGAAATGTATACAAAATGAGCTTTTTAATGATTCATTTGATATTTCTTTGGAAAGATTGCTTGAACACGACAAACTGGATTATTTTAAAAATATCAAATTGGTTAATTGGAATATTTATTCATCAGCAGCTCATGCATCCATGCACCGCAGCACATTTGATACAACACTCGGCGTTGCACACACAACAACTTAAGAGATGTGCTTTGCAAATGTGTAGTTTGCAGCAGTCACTGAGAATCATCCCTTTCATCCCACATATTTTGGAACAAAAAGAACAGTGGTATACTGTGCCAGATTTGAATACACGTTCGTACCATGTTGTAGGATGATACGAGACGAATACTATGCTTTGCGCATTTTTGCAAGTATGACGCCATCTTTCTATGTTATCCACTGATAAATATGGAAAGACAATTCTCATTAAAGGTGTGGTAGGGGAAAACCAAGTTTCGAAGAGATTCATATCTTGGTAGTAGGTAGAATGTGATAATTTGATATGTTCATTGTATTGTTACATACCATCATTCACATATGAGTAGTATTTGATATTATAAAGAAATTAAATCTTTCTAGGTGTTATTCTCCGACTGGTATTTTGCCGCCGTTCTTTGTCTCTTGTTTCTACGCAATATATACATGTGTATGCAAAACAGATGCATAAAAATAATCCTCCGATGATGATGAGTACATGATGAAAGTGAGTACCGATAGGTGAAGTGTCTGTAGATACAGAGGAGTGATTATTTTGTGGGGAATGGTTGTTAGAGGTAATGTTTGTAATGAACGAATCATTCATTATGTTATTGGATGTCACACAACTTTTGTATTTGATGACTGTGTATTTTTTATCAAATATGTGTTGATATTATGACCTCTTTGGTGTTATACTGGAAACATGCCTTTTGATATAATTCCTCTCGTGGAAATGTCATATTTAACGAAAATGTCATATTTAACGAAATTATCAAACATTATAACATGTCACACTTGGAGCAAAGTCTCAAAAGAATGCACGCTGACGAAGATACAAAAAAAGTCACAGAAAGAGAAAATGAAGAAAGCATCTGTTCCAACAAAATACGTAAGCATGAAAAGCGTATAGAAAAGGACTGGACAATTATACGAAAAGAACAGGAGACAATTATGCAACTGATTGCCGAGAATCGTCAATTAAAATGTACAATTAAACAATACAAACTTAAAAATGTACAATAACTTTACATTTACAAACTTTCCACTTTACATTTACAAACCTTCCACTCAATCGATACACTTTTTTCTAATTTTATCTATATTCAAATGACCATATTCTCTCATGAAATAATTCATCAAATTCACAAATGCAAAAATTGCCTGTTGACGCACACACGCATTCCCCAACAAATGCAATCTTTTTGTATTTGCAGGAGTCGTTTTACACATTCTATCAATCATAGGCTCTCCTCCAGACCAATTCGTTGGAAATTTCTCGCTGACGCTACAATTTAGATTGGACCAACCAATAGGAAAGCCCATGAGCCATTCGACCCAGTCGGCATTCCCTTGCGCCAACCATTTCACACGTTCAGGCGTAGATGTAGCAAACCGGAGTTGTGTTGTCAGGTCAGTACTGCACCTCCGAGTCAAATTCCGTGCCGCAAAAGTACCACCTCTGCATCGTGGCGTTGCCCACCTATATTTTTTCATATCTTCTTCCATAATAACACCTCTGGATTCTCTACCAGGGGCATGTCTCAGAATGATAGGTGTATGATATGCAAATGCTTTGGGTGCAAACGATGAGTTTTCGACACATTTATAATCGATACACATACCAAATTTTGGCATGACATCTCCCTGAAAACGAAGTGGCGGATGCAGCACTTGTTGTTCTCGGACCCGTTGACAAACACAAAACCACCTATTTCGCCGATGTGGTGCACCTACCTGTGCAGCACCCACGACACACCAATTGCAATCGTACCCTAATGAAGCCATAATAGTAATGACCGGTTTCCACACGGATGGCATGTGTACAATCCTATCGACATTCTCCAAGAATACCAATGGCGGAAATGATGTTTGAATGAGACGTGCGATATGATAAAAAAGTACACTTTTTGTACCACCGTTAAATCCTTTGCCAAGACCAATCCCTGATATATCTTGGCATGGAAATCCAGCCTCCAAAATTTGAGTCTCTGGCGGCAAAGCAGTCAAAGTGGAGACATCGGGATGGATTGGTGCTCTGGTCAATGACCCGTCGTTCATTCTTGCATTGAGCACGTCCACTGCACGTTTATCATTTTCACAATACATAATTGGTGTACCAATTGACATCCCACAAATGCCCGAAAAAAGAGATACAGATTTCAAATCTTTAAAAAATATATTCATATAAAAAAAATCTCACAAAATTTCACACACGCGCTATATAGTTCCATCACCTGTTTGATGCGCGTGCACAGATTAGAACAGAATTGGTAACAGAAAATATAATAACAGAAACAACCCATAAATGAATGATGGATAATTGCGCCAGACAGAAAGCACAACAGAAAATTTCTTTACCAATACAATGTCACAATAATCAAATAAGTTAACCAAATATTATTAATATATATATGAAAGATTACCCATCATTCACACCAACCATGCCAACTCCAAAAGACGTTATACAACTCGTAAACACCAACAACTATGGAGAAAATAACATTGAATTTTGGAAAATGTTACAATTTTTACACAGCGACCACAACGGCACAAAAGTTTGGACACATCTCAGCACTGACACATATCGCAAGATGACGTTGCAATTACAAAGTTCCATCGATTTACTTCCAAATTTCGAGCAGGTCCAAAAAAATGCCGAATTAATATATAAGAGTTACATGGTGATGATGTACAAAATCCGCGGGAGCAGGAGCCTTGGCGAGACGATGGCTTACGAACAAACAGCAACAATACAGTCACTACATAATATATATCGAACTCTCTTTCGTTTATCAACATCATCAATACCGCTGTTTGGTCACGTTAAATTAGAGCACATCAAATAACCCCAAAATATATATAAGACATATGTGAAATTTTTATTGTTGTAGTTGAATATATCATCATCCAAATGTCTTCTTTTCCATCAATCTTTCGCTGCCCAATTACCCTAACCCTTATGCAAGACCCTGTCAAGGCTCCGGATGGTCACACATACGAACGCAGTGCTATTGTGGAAGCCATCCGACTCAAAGGAATCTCACCTTTGACACGGCAGCCGATTTCTGTGGAGCAGTTGATACCAGATTACACTTTGAAATCTGCCATTGAGGAATTGGCGACAAGCAATAACTCCGACGAACCCTCCCCTCCCGTGGTGGTCAATGCGACCGTCTGCACTACTGGCACCATGACTGAATTGACCTTGAGCTCTCCGGACAGGGAAGCAGGTCCCAAACATGTGGTTTTTGTCATTGATATCTCTGGCTCGATGCAAACCGAGGTCGTGTCGTCAACCGGGGAATCGGACGGATACTCTGTACTGGATGTTGTCAAACACGGCATCCTTACCTGCCTCCTGGGACTTCGCGATTGTGACAAGGCCTGTCTCGTGACTTATTCCACCACTGCCCGGGTTGTGTTCCCACTCCGTCGAATGGACGCAGGTGGAAAGGGATTGGCAAAAGTGGCACTTGCTTGTATTCATTCTGAAAATTCGACCAACATTTGGAGCGGTCTCGAACTTGCCATTGACCAAATTCCACAAGGTGGTGTTGTATTTTTGCTCACCGACGGTCAGCCCAATATCAGACCCCCGCGTGGAGAAATAGCAATGTTGAAAGCAAAAATGGATGGTCGTGACGACATAGTTCTCAATACTTATGGCTTTGGCTACAATCTGGATTCTGAACTGCTGTTTGAGTTGGCTCGGACAACACAGGGTTCTTATGCGTTTATCCCTGACATTGGTCTTGTTGGAACTGTCTTTATCCACGCAATTGCCAATTTGCGAACAAGTGTGTCCAGCAACATCCAAGTGTGTCTGGAAACGGAAGGCACAGTGAATCTGCCTGGCATTGTCGCAACCTCTTGGGGGTATACGTTACCAATTGGTCAAATCACCATGGGTCAATCCCGCAACATTTTTATCGAATGCGACCAGCCTGTTCGGCTCAGCATATTAGATGTGGAGATTGTTGAAGTCAATCGTGATTGTGGTCATTCTGACCATCAATTCGCTGCGATTGGAATTCTCAAATGTCACCAACTTGCAAAAGTGAACCCCGATACCAGTACCAAATATTTGAATGAACTGATTTCAACGATGGCCACATCGGGTGTGGTTGAAGATTTGACTGGACAAGTGCGAGAAGCAATAATGTTTTATCATAAATGGGGCAAACACTATATGCCTTCGCTTGCTCTTGCACATTTGACTCAACAGTGCAATAATTTCATGGACAAGGGGATTCAAGAGTACGGCGGTGTCACCTTTCAAGAAATACGAACTTCTCTCGACACCATGTTTAACAAATTGCCAGCACCAGCACCAACACATCGCCGACGCATCGAAGAGGCTAGTCGTTCTATGGGGCGTGCTCCTACCGCCGTACCTTTGCGAATGTCAACCTACAATACATCGGACGGGCCGTGTTTTGCTGGGCCATGCATTGTCACAATGGCAGACGGCAGCAAGAAATCTTGTGAGGAAATTGTCAAGGGCGATGTTGTCTCAACTTCGATGGGCGCTGCCAAAGTATTGTGTGTGTTGAAAACGCATTGCAAAAACAATACTATCAAATTGGTGCAAAGAGGTTCGTTGTTGGTGACACCGTGGCATCCCATTCAAATCAATGGACACTGGGACTTTCCCATCAATCACGGTAAAGCGACAGAGATTTCATGTGCTGCAGTCTACAGTTTTTTATTGGAGGAAACTTTTCAAGACATGAAGATTGAAGGAATAAAATGCATTACATTGGCCCATGGTATCCAAGACGACAAAGTTGCAAGTCATCCTTTTTATGGTACTAATCGTGTCGTGGATACTTTGAAAAGTTCGTCACAATTTGAGAGTGGATGTGTTGAGTTGGAAGGAGGAAATTGTCTTATAATCAATGCCGAAAACAATTTGGTGTGTGGGTTGCGATTTGCAGTCTGACCGTCGCTATTCTTGGTACAAATGTACAGAGTGGACATCCAAATACGAATTGTTGGACCGGTAAAAGGTCGAGGAATTGTAACATTGTAGTAAAAAAGAATAAATGATAGAGGTCATTTTATTTACTCGTATTTGACCATCGTTTGGGCAAAAACCATCGTAACCACCCGACCGACAATGGAACAATAGATTAGAACCACGTTTCGCAAGCTCTGCAATCGCACGTTGTGTCACACGAATAGCCATCTATGACAAAAACATATGTATAACTACTTTAAAACTATAACAAATGAATACATATATATTTAGTATTGTAATGCTTCAATTGTCCATGTCATTACATGAGAGTACAATTACCTGCCTCTTCCTCTGCCACTCCGTTCCTAGTGTTTTCATTTCCGGTTTGCATCTCTTTTAATTCCTTCTTTTTACGCTTATTTCCGGTTTGCATCTCTTTTAATTCCTTCTTCTTACGCTTGAGAAAATTGTCTAAATCGGCTTTCTTCCACCAATTTGTACCTAAATGGGGGACTGTTTGCCCGGACTCGGCTTCCACTTCGATTTTAGCTGCTAATCCCTCTATCACTTTAATGTTTTGTTGTTGTTCACTCGTCAAATCGCGCTGCTTCATTGATTTTATGATTTCATTCTCTACTGCTTTTCTTTCCCTAGCTTTTGTGCTCTTCGCCTTGGCTTTTTTTTCGGATACACTACGTTTTGAAATGTAGTGACCGCTCAAAATATCGGATATGTTTTTATCAACATATCTTTGAGTCTTGGCCTCTATATACGACCAATTACCGGATTTAATTTTTTTTAAAATGGCATCTCTTTGGTGGAGAAACATCAGAAGTGCTCTTTTTTGTTTTACTGTGAATGTTTTATCATTTTCGTCCAAAAAATCTCTTACTTGTTGATAAGTTTCCCAAAAGTTATTGCGGTTGACTAGAAATCTTTTTGCCTCCCATTGTTCGTGCATCTTTTCATTAAATTCCTTGTTCACTTCACGGTCACTATAATCTTCTATTCTTTTCATTTCATTTATGAAATCCCGGCCAAAGCCATCATTGTCAATATTGCTATAATCGAATTTTGGCTCGGAAGGAAGAAATGTATGAAAGTGTGCCATTATATACATTTCTTCCTCAGTCTTAAATAGTAAAGAATTGATTGTTCGAAGAAAAAGATAAATAGTACGCCTCTGTCTCGTACGGACATTTTTCTTTTCTTGTAGTAAGCTAACATGTTGTGTTTGCACAATAATGCATGTTTAATTTAAATCAAACAATAATAATGCATTTCTACATCCATTGTTTAATTCAAATGTTTTAAAATGAATATTTCAGTACAGAGGTTAAAACATTTAAATAAAAAGATGTGGTACATTAGTAACAACCCTGAAAAGAATGTTAGGGTTGCGACAGCGTAACTGAATCCAGAAAGACCAGCTTCAACAAAGCCTTCGAGCGATTTTTGAAAAATATTGATACGGCCAACGTGAGTCATTGTACAACTTATTCGAACCCATCAAAAATTAGTATAAATAAAGTAATATTTTGAACTAAATGTGGACACCCGGTTCATCTATTCAAGTCTCCGATTATACAGTCTACGAATACACACACAATAGTAATCAACTTCGTGTATTACTTTGTCCTGTATCCGGTGCCTCTGTCTGTGCATACATGCGTGTCGTCAATGCTGGCTCCAAAGACGAAGCAGCCTTTGTCCCCAGTGGTGCAGCTCATTTCATCGAGCATATGTCTTTTCGAATAAACGATGGTAAAATTTGGTCTCTTGCCTCCAAAGGTGACGTGATTAACGCTGAAACTAACTTGGACTCGACTCGATTTTATGTGGTACATTTACCGGAGCAAACGAATGAAACAATACGAATCGATGCAGCACGTTTTGCGGAAAAGTCAGTGCCGGCCTCCAAAGTACCAATTGAACGCAATGCTGTCCTGAATGAATTGGAGCGAGGTGAGCAAGCGGGAAATAAAATGTTTCGTACCACTTCTTCGGTAGCTATTTTGGAACACTCTTACCACACTAGTACAATCGGCACTCGCAGTGATGTTATGAATACAAAAGCTATTGACATGGAACATTTTAGGAAAAAGTTTTATGTACCCAACAATACGACTTTGATTTTTTCGGGTTCTTTTAACCCGTCAACGGTGTTGGATACTGTGGATGCACATTTTGGCCATATGCAAATGGGGTTGGAATGTAATCCGATTCATACTCCCGAACCGGTTCAATTAGGAAAAAGAACCGTCGATTTAAATATCCCGTCCCCATGTCCAATGCTCTGCATGGCATTTCGTCAACCGGCAGCGTCAACAAAAGAGTCACTCGTTATGCAGCTTATTTCTAGACTTACTTGGAATAATAAAGAGGGCCGAGCTAAACATCTAATTGATAGTAATGTTCTTCATGACGTTTCTACATATTCTCCAAGACAAATGGAGCCATACCTGTGGTTTTTTCATGGTACGATGGAACGCAATTCGCCTGATATCGAACAGCTCATGCTCGAGACACTGCAAACTTTCGCGACATCACCTGTATCACAGTCAATTTTAACATCACAAAAGAAAAATTTGCAGGATGAATGGAATCGTTCCACAGAATCAGTCACTGATATTATGAATGAATTGGGTCGGAGTGTTTCCATTGGTAATTGGGCCGATTTTGAATGTCGGAGTCAAATAATGGACTCCATTACATCGGAGGATATCATGCATGTCGCTGCAAATGTATTCATTCCGCAAAATATGACAGTGACAAGAGTCATCCCTACTAAAAGTACCGTTAAAGAGCTCAAAACTACGGCATTGGAAGAATTAAATGAACTTGCTACATCACCGCCAATTGAACAACTTTCAATTCAAACATCGTCTTTGAAGAAGGATTGGAAAATGGTTCAAATTTCCCCAGCAATGAATATATTACACGCACCGCGTGCCAACTTTGCCAGGGTGACACTTTCTGCTCGCTTTTCGCCCGCGCAACATGATGTTGCATCCTTGTTTGTGAGTAATTTGGGTAATGGTCTCTCGTCAAATGGTCAAACGAATACTGCACGATTGATGGCCATGCATACAGAACGAACCTTTTCTCATGACCACGAATTTATTCATATGAGTATGAGCATGCCATTGTCAAGTAGTGTTTTGAAAAAAGCTTCTGATATAATGTTTAATAGTGAATGGTCGAAACCAATCTTTGATAATAAAAGGGTTGAACTTGAAAAAAGAAGATTAATGTCAGAACTCTCTTCTCTTTGTACAGAGCAAAAGTTTCAAGTCAAGAGTCATTTCATTCAAAATCTTTTTGAAAAAACGTTGTATCATATCCCCATTCAAAGCAGGGTCGAACGCCTTCAATCTTACTCTTCGGATGATTTAAGATTATTTCATCAAAAATGGTTTAACAGTGATAATGTGTATGTTACAATGGTCTCACCCACTATGGACGCCGCCACAATAATGGGAGAGATATTCCCTACACATAACAAGACACCAACGACCACTCTGGCATGGGTAGCAAGTGAAAGAAAAGATTTTCAAAAAAATATCTTTTTGCAAGGATATGGCTCGTTTGAAATCATGATTGGTCAGACTGTCGATACAAAAGGAGAGACGAAAGTTGAATTAGCTTTGCATTGTGCTGCAGAAATTTTAGGAGGTGGCATGACTGGCAGATTAATGCATACTGTCCGTGAACAAAGAGGATTGGGAACATATGGTATCTACTCTGTTCTTCAAACAGTCAGTGATGAGACACCGCGCGTTTTTTGTGTACAAGGTACATTTAGTCCAGCATCCATTAAAGAAGGTATGGAATGTACACGTCAATTAATTAATGAGTGGCATGCACATGGTGTAACGCCGAAAGAGTTAGAAAATGCAAAAGATAGAATGATAGGAAGTCGAGTTATTGCTGCGGATACTATTGATAATTTGCATTCGATGGTTGTGAAGGATATATTAAATCATAAAAAACCAAAGTATGAATTTGAACGATTTAAAGAAAATGTTCGTGCTTTGACTTTGAAAGATGTGAACGATGCAATTTTGAAGTATATTGACCCTACTAAATTAACGTCAATTGTTGTCGGACCACCAGGCATATTTTCGTAATGTACTATTTATATGATTTTATTATTGCATATTATGATTTGTACAATGCTGTGGGAGAGACGGTTAATTGTATGGCCGGTCGTGTTGGAAGTCAATGCCATTGAAATGGCACCGGAGTGTCTGGTGATTGTTGTTCAAATCATTGATGAATATTTCCAAAATGTGTTCGTGGAACACGGAGCGGCGCCGATGCAAATGTTGAAACCGGGTCCAACATTTACTTATATACACTAAGAGAGTTCGCCCCGACACACTGGACAGGTCGACGAATATTGCAGCCAGCGGTGAATGCACATGGTGTGAAAGTCATGATTGCAGGGCATTTTTTCGGTACCATCCCGTAACACACTGTGGCAGATGGCACAAATAGGTTCGTCCGTTTGGATATCGACCCCGAAAGTCGAATCATGGTACAAAACGATGGTAAATGGAGTTTTGAGGTGCCATAAAACGGGCCAGGTCGAATCGATATGCTCTTGAAGGAAACGTGTAAAGCATGGGCGGGTTGGATTGGCCCTCCTCCATTCTTCCACTTTTTGTGCAATGGTGGAGGGAGAGAGATGTGGTGGCGCCCAGAGATGAACACTTGTCATGTGTGGTGTCAAATGAACTTGCGCATATATACAGTCGAATGGAGGACGAAATGTTGCTAGTGCATCTTTGACTGCTGTTGGCTCATTCTAGAATTTAAGGATATAAAAGAGCAATGGTGTGAACAAAATGCACTTTCGTCAATTTCAATATTCCGAAGGTGGGTTCCCATCCAAAGCTGCAGTAATTGCTGCGGCAGTTCTTGGTTCTGGATGTCATGCAAATATTCATGAGCATGTGGCTGACATAGGTGGTGCATGTTGTGCAGATGTCAAACGTAAATATCGCCAACATGCATTAGAGCACCACAGTGATAAACATGGTTGTCCCGAGAATTTTTACAAATTGACAAATGCAAAAGAAAAAGCTTTAAAAACGTGCAACCCCTGTTCCCACAACAGCGACAAAAAACACACTCGTACCAAATACAGCCAACGTCCTACATCATCAAAGAAAAAAGCAAAAAAGAGAAGAAAAGCACAGAGAAGAGAAGAAAAAGCAAAGAGAAGAGAAGAAAAAGCAAAGAGAAGAGAACCAAAACCGAAACCCAGACAACACAAACAAAGGAGAGAGAAGGGAAGAGAAGGAAAAGCAAAGCGAAGAGAACCAAAACCGAAACCCAGACAACACAAACAAAGGAGAGAGAAAGATGGCAACCACGAAACAAAAGTGTCAGCGACAACAGCAGCAATGGTTGTAGGTGGTTTTGTAGTGGAATCCGGTGGGCCAGAAAAACAGAAAAAAACAACGTTGCGTCAGACTTCTACAGGAAGAAACTAAATGATATGATAGTGGTGGCTCTTTCATATTCCCATGTAGGAGACGTGGATTGAAATGGGGAACATTACTAAATGGCATCGAGGTGCTCGTCATGGAAGGGTGCGCTCCTGTCTGTCATGCTGGCATATATAGATAGGAGGGTGTCGGACTGTCATGAGTGTATTTCATGTTCCGACCAATCTGACCCAGAGTGTCATGAATCAAATCAAATTGAATACCTTTTTTATAAATACCTTCGACAGGAAAATGCTGGAGCAAGTGATTCATTTGGTATTTCAAGGCCCGGTGAAAGAATGGTGGCTCCTTGTGTTTGGAGTCGTTAAAACTACTATGAGATTCATGCAGAATACGAATGTCACCAGCGACGATTTGTCAGTGTTTGCGAATCTGATTGTGATGTCAGTGGGGAATGAATTCCAAAACGTGGCAAATTATAAGGAAAAAATGAATCAAATTAAATCGATTCGAGATTGTTCTATTGATATATTACATCAGATTCATCAGAATACAGAACATCAAAAATGGTTGAATGTCGCACAACAGTCGGTGGAAAAAGAATTGAAGAGAACAGCATCTATCGAGTTTTACTATAAAAAGTAGTTGTGTATGATATTATGCAAGATATTGTTTCTCGTTTGGAATTATTGAATTTGGAAGAATCGCAGAAAACAATTCGGGATATAGAATTGTCATTTGAATCTTTGACAAAAGGAAATAAAAATAAAGGTGGAACAACGCAAGAGAATGCGAAGCAACATCTCTTTGAACAGTGCAGAGAGAATGTATTGAAATTGTGTAAAGAGAATAGGAGGCTGCGTCGAGAAATGTATAACATTCGAATGTATGTCAAATATTTATTAGAATGTGAAAATTTTCCTGAAAATAGAATTCCACAGTGGGTCAAATAAAAAAATATTACATCTTTTCAACTTTTTTTTTGGACGATATGTGCCACAAAAACGCTTTACCATTACTACTTAATATATTCAACCATTGAACGCCATTTGGATTATGAAGTATTTCTACATCAGTTTTATTCGTTAATTTCATTTTAAAACGCTGACCTATTTTCCATTGAAGCAACTCTGTCTTCAGAATTATCTCATACATTATTTTTTCTTTTAATTTTCCGACATATATCATCTTTTGCCCAGATTCCCTTTTTATAATTTGAATCTCGATAATCGGAGGATTCCCACTACGATTCCCACTACTTGTCCTTCTCTGCAATGTTACATTCATTGTGGTATTATTATATTTGCGACTTTATATTAATTTTCTCTTTTAATATACTGGATTTACTGCATTGTCATTAATAAAAAAGTTTATTTTATCAATCTACGCCATCAATGGTCTTTGCGCCAATTTCCATTGTCGTCCATAACCATGTCTCGTTC
>Ga0209533_1001941_pt1 | contig 19105 bp, 16 predicted proteins | sample COG_04_FD_184748 | JGI IMG/M metagenome (GOLD analysis project Ga0209533, IMG submission 184748) | Pelagic Microbial community sample from North Sea - COGITO 998_met_04 (SPAdes) (version 2) | ecosystem: Environmental > Aquatic > Marine > Neritic zone/Coastal water | place: Helgoland, sampling...
TCGGAATGAACAATTGATTCCCGTTGTTTATTCCGAAGCCATCGGTTATCTGAAGTATTTAGAAGACCAAAGCAGATTAGTGGTTCCAATCGCACTCCCACAGCAGTCTGACCGCGTGTATAAACAATTAGAATTGAAACCATATATGTAAATCATTTCATAATATGTATACAAGACACTATTATGAATTATTTAGACAGACTTCCTCGAGAGTTACGGTTTCTTATCGCTGAATATGTACCATCGAAACCAGACCGTAATCTTCCTTATCTCTATGAATTCAAAAATGTGGTTACTGATTGGTATAATCGAACGCGCGTTTGGGGAAATGAACAATTTTTACGTTATGATGAATTATATTTGCGTGGAATTCTAGCGCATGAAACGCAATTTATTAAACATCGGTTCTTTCATTATGCAAAGGAAAAAAAATATTATAAAATGGGGCTCTCTCCGCAAACAAAACAATTTGAAATGATTCCATTTCGTAATCCTAATTATAATATAGTGTAATTATATAAATGCACCACGAAGAATCCCCATACCCTCTACAATCACAACAAGTTCTTGACCCAGACGTTGAAGGCACAGTTGGAGGCAAACGTAAATCTCGTCGCACTCGAAAGAGCAAGAAATCACGAAAGAGCAAGAAATCACGAAAGAGCAAGAAATCCAAAAAGAACCGCAGAAAAACCAGTCGTCGTTAATTTAATTCGTTCATACATTTCCCGAGTATTTAGGAATCCTCTTTCATAAAAATTGAAAGGAGTGTAATATTTTGAATAATTCATAATCAACTTATTCAAAATGAATATTGTAACAAGTCATTTATCATCTTTCTTCGGATTCGCCGATACACAATCTCCACGTCAACGTCGTGCATATACATGTTCCATATGTAATACTGAAGGACATAATGCGATGAGTTGTTCCGACTCATGTATTAACGAGCGATACATAATGGTTCAATTATTACTTTCCAATTACCCACGCACAATGGTCTCGCATGGTGCTATACAAAATATTCGGCGTGAAATCGTTTCATGTAATCGCAACCATGCGTTTTGGAGACGTGTTTGGTTAAAACTTCGCGAATTGATAACTATACTCGATACCGGGGAAATAAATCGAGATAATCTAGAATTCATTTTACGTGAACCATCTCTACTCGCAAATGTTCAAAACTATAAAGAACGTCTATATCAATTAATTACAAAAGTGGAAGATGACGTGAGAATTGCTCAAAATGGCGTCGTTTCAATTGACGAATATATCGGACTCAATTTACCTGTTTCTGAGCAAATGGAACGATATATGGTTGGTCTCGCAGGTGAACCTGTTCTCACTAATATTATGATGCACAGAGAATACCCACATACACCTCCTTCAATATCTATTCGCGAAGAAAAACAATTTATATTTAAAATGGATTCGGATACATCGAACTATTATAACCATGTGGATTGTCCAGTATGCTTTGAAAAAATGACCTCCGAAAACCATATTGCCCTTAATTGCGCACACACATTTTGCACCCAATGCACCCAAAAAATTCTAAAAACGAAAAAATGTCCTTCTTGTAGAGAATCAATTAAAGAATTACGATTCACTCCAAATATTAATCCGGAAGCGTTTAATGCGTTATCGTCTTTATAGGTTTAGCGTATTGTATTTTTACAAATATTTGAGGGGTATGTAATATCAAAGGGATGTTTTTTTATGTTTACTATATAAATGGAGCACGGAATATACAAACGGCAAATTATCATGTTTATCGTAATGGTAATTGTTGGTATGTTATTCAATCCTATGAATATATTAGCGAATCAAGTTACAGATATATATGTATCGTTAACGCTATTCTACGGAGGTTTATTAATGGCTTCGAATATGATATGGGCACATGAGATTGTTCATTATTTATCAATGGGACATTTCAACTTATCGGTTTTTTCGTTTGGGATTGTTTTATCAATTAGTATATCAATATTATTATTACGAAAACAGCTATTTGTTGATGATAAACAATGGTTAAAACGAATGATACCTCATCATTCTACCGCATTAACAACTACAAACCAACTTATTCAATCTGATAATATTCAAAAAAATCCCGTATTGTATAGATTAGCAAAGGACATAATTTACAATCAAGAACAAGAAATTAAATTGATGAAATCCATGTTATAAATTTAGTAAAATATGGTTCACCCCAAATATTAGAATAGTAAATTTATTCTAATATTCATAACATCATGATAATTTTAAACATCATATTTATCTAATTCGGGAGTAAAATATTTGAACATTCGATAATCCGTTTGAAACGCACCCCATTTTGTAGCACGTAATATTTCTGTAAATGTGGGCGATTCTATTATCGATACCCATTGTTCGCCTTCTTTCTTGGACTTTATTGGAATACCAAATGTAAGTTGCGACATACCATATTCTCCGCGGTAGTCATTATAGGGATATTGACGTTCATTAAAGTTCAAAAGAACTTTGGGAACTCCTATGTGAGACGTTTTTTTCTCTTTTGCAAAACGTATTCCAAGACCCTTCTGTGTTATGTTGTGAACCACTGAAAAACGATGATTTTTGGTTCGCTTCTTGGACAATTTACGTGCATCATAATCGCCCGCACTGAATATAACCGGTATACCTTTCGTTACAGGCACCATAATCGATTTAATCTTGGTATACAAATAATTTGGTAAAAATGACCAAGAAGATACGTCCAATGTATGTTTCTTGTTTTTTTCGTCGATTATATGGGTTTTTTGGGTTTTATTTGGAGAACCTTCTTGGACAATGTATAAATCAAATCTTGTTTGTGCACCCAATAATGTTTGTCCGTCCTTCTTTCCGTAGATATGTAGGTATTTTAATGTATTTTCACGAGTCAATAAAGTATATATACGATGTTCAGGTCGCCTCCAGTTGGACGGGTTAATGAAAGCAAGATGTCCTTTTGATTTTATAAGGTCTTCTTTGAAGGTCTTGTCCAAGAATTTATCCCAAAGTGTTCTATTTCCAACACTTCCTTCGTATTTATTCGATTTTGAGACTTGAAATGGTGGATTCCCTACAACAATATCAAATTGTGTTTGCCCTAAATCCTTCTCCCATTTTTTCTTATTGTCCAAGAAATCTGCATTGCTTATATTTGCGTCTTTTCCAAACAGTTTGCGTAATTCTTGGACACTTGACGAATTTATTTCGATCATATATAACATATTTGTTAAAATGTGTTGTGAACGTTTTGTCTTGTCACGTATTTTTTTGGAAAGACCTTTCATTAAACGAATATAGGCTAGTGCTAAGAAGTTCCCTTTACCTGAACATGGGTCTAACCATGTTAATTTTGGATTTGTCCAAGAAGACGCAGGTAAATTATTGAATAATTCATCAATTAGGACACTTGATGTAAAGACTTCACCAAATTCATTTTTTTCATTTTCTCGCACCTCTAAATTTTGTGATATATGACCATAAATATCTTTATCGGACATGGTTGTGATAGACATAATAAACAGAATATACTACATTATTTAGAGAGATAATTTATATTCAAAGGCGACATTCATCGCTCGGATCACCTTGGGGGGGGTGTAAAGACTGCATTCCTCTCCCGTCCCTTCCTGGGGACTGCCTTGAGATTTTGTAAAGCCGTCTTCAATTCTTCGCTAATAAACCATGTCATATAGATATTAACGGTAGTGTTGTAACGCTTGTCTATTTCTTTCTGTGGAAAATAATGGGTGAACATATACTGAAGTAGTCTATTGTCTTTCATTTTTTTTAAATAATCTATCTTGACGTAGTGCTCCGATACAGCTTTCATCGCATTTTTAAACGCCTCACCCCCCATCCCATACATATGTATAAACATACAATTGAATAAAAATACATAACATTTTGCGATGTCTCCAGTAACGAACTCGGTATTCGTTGTATTCACTGAAGACCTAAGTTTGTCTATATCAGTGGCTTCGCCGTCGATGTCGACACGAATCAAAAAATCCACACCTATATCCAGTTTCTTAATTTCGAATTCGCCATTATTTGTGTAATAACAAAAATTAGGAGGTTTACAGTCGATATTTAAAACAATCTTGTTTTCTTCGAGATTATATTCTTTTTCTTGTATCAATACTCTTGGTCTGACGTTTTCAATATAATTTGTGGAAATCTTATTATTTTTATAATCGACGCCACTCGGAAGTTCAAAAATAGCAACACCCATTAGTTTATCAAAAAATGCTTTCAGGGCAGCCGTGTTTAATTCTACCATATGGTTTTTCAAAAGTGTGGCTTCATTCGCCCCCTCGAGATTTAGTGGACATTTTTCAGCTAGATATCGAATCATGGGCGGATTAGCCACGGGGTATTCAGTCCAATTGCTAACCTGAATTGCAGATTGTGGATTTTGTTTGTAGAACTGTTCTAACATAAGATATTCTAAATGTATATTATTATACTCGTTTAGGTCAGAATCAGGGTCCAATTCCACCTCAATTAGCACGAGATTGTCCATTCCGGTTGAATATATGTTTTTAGTCGCGCCGGATGCTATAGCTTCATCTGGTCTCGTAAACATTTTGAAACCGTTCAATCTGATTGGTTTATCACCACCAAATAACATTTTTATAAGCCTTTTCCTCGACGCATTACGTTTCCTCGACGCATTACGTTTCCTCGACGCACTCTTCTTTTTCCGTCTAACATTACCTTTTTTTCGAGTGACCATCTATATATATATATCGATTATATAAAAAACAAAATCAACTATATATTTAGTTCACACCTTCTAACTAAATAAATTTACAATGTATACATACAATGATACTAGCCATTTTGGTAACAACCCTTTTTTTCCTGCTATATATCCAATATAGCCCAGGTATGGGAAATATTTGGTATAGAAACAATGAATATTTCAGTCCGATGGGTGCAGTCAATGTAATGATATTTCCTTTTCGCAATCTGCAAATGTGGTATCCAACTATGTGGGATATCAATTATATCATGTGGTTATTGCTGGGAATAGTAAGTAATTTATTCGTTGATTTTATTAGAAAGTGATTTTGACTGATTTGCATATTCATTTGCGTTCGATAATAATTTACAACTCTCACAGTGTATTTTACTAAGCTTTTGGTTATTTTGTGTAATAACCGAAATCGACTCTGAAGCCACGTTCTTTGATGATTCACAAGCTTTTTTATATTTCCATGCAAATGGTAACATTTGTGCACGTTCATATTGTATTTCATCATCTAACCCGTTATCGGGAGCATTCTTAATCGGAAAAAACCAGTTATATATAGCAGAAAACATTATTATATAAATAACATTACATGTTAACAATCACAAAAAATAACATGGATTACCACGTCATTTTTTTTATTTTCTATCTTTTTGTTTTTCTATCTTTTTGTAAGGGTTTCTATCAAATATATACAAATCAATTACTTAAACAATTCATCTGCATACGGATACACATCATGTCCCGCATTTATCAAGAACGGTAGAGTTTCTTCATCAAGGGGGGTAGATGCAGATATCTCAACGTTTGCAAGTTGTTTAGCAACCAAAATGTCCATCTTTCCTAATTTATACAGCGTTCCCGAGCGTGTTGTAACAACGTTCCCATTGATTGCATCAATAGGACTTGTTCTATACACCTGTCGTGTTTCATGGTCATCGTAATAAATCCTCATATGAATATCAACATACCAACCATCGATTTTCTTCTCTTTTGGGGCAGGTTCTACAGTGCATTCCATACTAAAGATGGACACTTTCGACGATGCAGAAAGTTTGCTCAGGATATCTCCACGCGGCTTGAAGATAATGGGTTTTGCTTTTAATCGGTCAGCACCGATATCTTGGATTGTGCATCCAACTATGCGCGCACAACGCACGACTTCGTTAAACGAAATAATTCTCGTAGGTCGAATAGACATATTTTGTTCAAATACTTGTTCAAGTGTTAAAGGTTGTTGTGATAGTGTTATAACATAAAAAGCCTTTCAATTTTATATGATTTACATACCTTTTTCGATAAAAAATACACATACATTTCTTCATTCACACACTTACTTTTTTACAGTCCGCTTAACAACATTTTTCTTTGCTGCTGATTTTTGTTGATGTGAACCGAGTTGAATCTTCTCACGTTTTTGCTTATATACACCATATTCCTTATGAAGAGTATTCAATTCAGACAACCACATTGTTTCCAATTTAGTTTTTTGCAGAGTATCCAATTCAGTTTCTGCGTCACCCTTCTCCTTCAATATTCTTTCTACATTTTCTTCAGTTACGGAATCCATAGGCATTTTGATGAGGTATTTGAAATCACCGTCAATGGTCACAAAACCGTTTGTAGTCAACAAATCCGTAACCTCTTGTGACTTCTTCTTACGCAAATCGACCGTTCCATTGAGTGTTGCGAGAATATATTTCGCACGATTTGATAGCTTAATCAGTTTCTTCTGAAGAGCATCTATAAGGTAAGCCTTACGCTTAGCATACATCGCAATTCGCACATCATAAAATTCTTCTATAATTTCTTCGACTGACCCGTATTTATGAAGTTTACAGTCACGGTTAAACATATGCATATTGGTTGTCGAAACCGTTGTAGAGATTTTGAACAATTTTTCAATACCATTAATACCAGTCACTGGGTCTGTAGATGATTCTAATTCGGTTAATTTCCCACGAGGTAATACTATCGTAATGTCTACCGACACTTCTGTGCAAATGGAAGTAAAATCGCGAATCAAAGGTGCTACCTTCTTACCTGACTTATCTGTTCGCCCGTCCATCAACCCCTCTAAGAATGATGTATACGGCATGGTCCATACACCTATCGGTAATTCTGTAATGCGAATTTTATCATCACCCATCTTCTCATAAACACCACGCACTAAATATTTATTTTCACTCAACAAACTCACAGTCCCCTTAAATCCTTCATAATAAGGTGCGAATTCTCCAGCCGCCTTTACATCATCCCCTCGTAATTTGAAACGGAGATAATCAATAATCTGTGTAGGAGAGAATGCAGGAATGCTACACGAAAATCCTGTTCCAATACCCGATATCCCATTAATTAACGCAAATGGAATAATAGGAACGTAATATTCTGGCTCAACCATCGTGCCGTCATCATTGATATAAGACAATACTGCATCGTCTGCCTCGGGAAATAGAGACCGTGTAAGCGAATTCAACATAGTGAAGATATATCTCTCCGATGCACTATCGTCTCCACCGTGAAGACGGGTTCCAAACTGACCATTGGGTTCCAATAGGTTAATATTATTTGAACCTACATAATTTTGCGCCATGTTTACAATTGCACCATTCAGCGATGCTTCACCATGATGATATGAACTATGCTCGGAAACATAGCCCGAAAACTGAGCCACCTTCACTTCAGAAGTTAACCGCCTCTTGAACGCAGAGAACAAGATTTTACGCAATGATATCTTCAGACCATCTACCATATTCGGTATTGAGCGAGCACAATCATATGTGCTAAAATGTATCATTTCATGGTCGATAAACTGCTCATAATTTACACTCGAACTGCTTGTGTCTAAATATGCCTCTTTATCATAATTCTCTAACCATGTCTTACGGTCATCGGGACGCTTTTTATTAAAGACCTTATCGATGGTATCATCACTGGTCCCACCGGTATGCACAAAATTCACGATTTTCTTATTTGCGAAATATTCCTTGAATTCAGCAGAAGTTGATGTTCCTAGACCCTTGAAATATTTGATTGTCCAGCCTTGAATTCCGGCTTCTCCTAGCCCGTCCTTCCATGTCGCATATTCACCTTCGTTGTAAAACAACTTGACTTGAACGCCTTTCTTTGCTCTAAGAATTGGCGTGTTCATGAAAGAGATGAATCCGGGAATTCGGACAAGAGATGACCACTCACTATGAAATAAGTTGATGCATAACCCCTTAATATGGGAACCATCCAAATCTTGATCCGTCATTACCATGATTTTACCATAACGGAGATTCTTATGCACATCGTCAATGGAGTTATACTCATAACCAGTCTCTAACCCGAGAATCTTCTTGATATCAGTAATTTCCTTGTTATCAGCAATCTTCTTAATCTGTTCACCTCGAACATTTAGGAGTTTACCTTTCAATGGATAGATTCCGATTGTATTACGGTCATCGCTTGATAATCCGGAAACAATACCGGACAATGCTGATAATCCCTCGCACAAAATCAAAATACAATCCTTTGAGTTGACTGTTCCACTTTGGTTCGCATCAATGAAATTCGCAATACCACGAACATTCTTTGTTTTTGAACCATCGGTCTTTTTAGCCAACTTATTGTCCTTTGCTTCCGTCAGAGAGCATGCTAAATCCATAACCCCCATTTTAGCAATTTTTTCAACGAAATTATCGGTGACCGTACACGTAGACCCGAACTTCGCACTCGGTGTGTTCATATAATCCTTAGTTTGACTGTCGAATGACGGATTTTCGACATCACAACGCAAGAACAGCATTAACTGTTCTTTAATCGAAGTCGGTGATACCTTTATCTTCTTCTTCTTCTCGATATAATCGCACAACTTACGAGTAAGTTGACCCATGATATAATCCACATGTTTTCCACCTTTAAACGTGCAAATACCATTCACAAAAGACACCTGTGTAAATTCGTGATTTGGTGCAAGAGCAACCGCATATTCCCAACGTTCATCGGTTGTTTCATATATGCGTTTTGTTACATCTTTACTTCCTACGTATAAATCAACATATTGCTGGAAATTCTTCACGGGTGCTAATATGTCGTTGTATCCAACTTTGACCTTCTTAATCGAATGGTCGGTTACTGCAGCAATATCGAAAACGCGTTTCTTGAGTAATGCTAGCATATCGGGTGTAAGACCTTGAACGCCTAGACGACTATAATCCGGTTTGAAAATGACCTTTGTATATGGTTTTGTTGAACGAGGAACCTTTGTAATCACAGGAGGCAGAATTACGTCCAGGTTATCACGAAACTCTTGAACATATTTCAACCCACGAGTATGGTCAACTGTTTCAATGCGACCGTAGGTTGACCAAATTAGAACTAGTTTGAAACCAAATCCATTTTTTCCACCAACGATTTTCTTCTCAGACTTATCATAATTTGTCGATGTCCTAAGATGACCAAATATCATTTCGGGAATCCAAAGGTCATATTCAGGATGCTTCGCTACGTCAATACCGTTACCATCATTGGATAATGCGATTGTGCCGTCATCTTCGATGTGAGTATTGATATAAGATACAAATTGTTTATCCAATATTGGCGATTGAATCATTCGCATAACATGGTCACGGCAATTTACAATACCTTCGTCGAACAATTTATACAATCCTGGAATATATTCCATTGTGCGTTGAACAATACGGTTGGATTCATTGTCGTAAACCCATAAATCAGCATCTACATTTTCAACAGAACCAATATATGTATCGGGATTGTCCAAAATGTGCTGTTTATCAGTTTTACGTTGATACTGTTTTGCGAGAGTTGCCGAATTATTCATCATAATACGAGAGTTTAGATGATATACACGTAATATATATAGTCAAATCAATTTTATACTTTTTTTATATCATAATAGATTATATCAATGACTGGTTGTAACTGTAATAATAATCTTACCACAGAAGACAATGTATATGTTACACCAAATATGTGGAATTTATACAACGTTCAAAAAGATACTTCAACATCAACCGCTACAAAAACAATTCCAATCTTTAATAATTCATATGTCGGACGTGCGACACGTCATTATGCAAAAGATAGATTAGAATATCGTAAATGTAATAATTACAACCCCGCTTCAGGAAAACAATGCAAAACATGCGCTGCTGATTGTATTAATGGTAGTCCAAACACCGATTTTGGGGTTACTCAAAAAATGGCGTATTCGAAGGGCATTGTAAACAATCCCGAATGTATTACTGGACCTGCATGCACTGGGCGGTGTGAAATGGTATGTAATACAATCCCGCAAGTGCAACAGAAGCATAACATAATGAAACATAATTCGAATTATATTGGTACAAGTAAAAAAATGGCTTATGGTAAATATATTCGCGCAACACCTGGTATGGAAACATTCGCGAGTAAAAAAGTGGAGTCATTACAACCATTAGTTGTAAAAAATCAAGCTTGTTGGAATGAATACTTGTGCAAGCTGTTATAAAGTCGTCTTTACATTATCAATCCTTCTTTTTTGGCGGGTCTATTTCACCGTCGCCGTAACAATGTTCGCATAAATCCCACGGCATCTTTTCAAGTCCCGTGGTAATATCTCTTTCGCGAGAATAATGTTTACATCCTTCGCAGTATTTTATTTCATATTTCACGAATCCGGTCCCTTTGCAAACAGAGCATTGTTCACGCATGATTATACAATGTATACATATATTTCTTTTTACAAAAGCAATATTTTTATTGTATTTAATATATTGTTGATATACAATATATTAACCAAATGCCTGGACAAATAATCTGGTTTAAGGATTGTTCCTACGAAAATAAACATCTAGTTGGTGGAAAATGCAGTTCTTTAGGTGAGCTACATGCTATTTCACGACGCATTGGATTCTCGATTGGAGATGGATTTGCAATTACCACAGAAATGTATGATGAATTTGTTGAACATAATAATTTAGGTCCTAAAATAGAAGAAATGTTAGCTACAATTAATACAGAGGATATCAAGGAGCTGGAGGAAAAGACGAAAGAATTACGCAATATAATATCTGCCGCGGCATTAACTGAAAGTCAAATAGTCACAATTAAACAGAGTTATCAAGATTTATGTAAATTATATTGTCGCGATAATATTGAGGTGGCGGTTCGTTCTAGCGCACTTGCAGAGGATTTACCAAATGCATCTTTTGCGGGACAACACGATTCATATTTAAATGTAGTAGGAGAAAGCTCATTATTAACATCTGTAACAGAATGTTTCGCATCTCTTTTTAACAGTCGGGCTGTATCCTATAGAAAAACGCATAATATTCAGTTATCTGATGTGAAAATCTCAGTTGCTGTTCAAAAAATGATTCGTTCTGATATTGGATCTGCTGGAGTCGCGTTTTCATTAGACCCGGAAACTGGTTATGATAAGGCGATTGTTATCAATTCTGCATTTGGATTAGGCGAGTTGGTCGTATCAGGTGGTGTGAAACCCGATGAATTTATTTTAGATAAACGTGTTTTGCGCGATATCGAAGGTGACCCAATTATTATTAAGAAGAAAGGTGATAAAAATACCAAAATTATTTATGACTCTGATAAAGGAGGTGTAAAGGAAGTCGAAACCAGTGAATATGAGCGACTGAATTACAGCATGACGAACAATCAAATGATTGCACTTGGTAGATCTATCCTACAACTCGAAACCACATATAGTAAGCTATTGAACAAAAAGACCGGTGTAGACGTTGAGTGGGCAATTGATGGTAATGACCACAACATGTATATTATTCAAACCCGCCCTGAAACGATTCATAGTAATGAAGGAGATACTCTTGAAATTAGTAACTATGTGTTAGATGAAAAAAGTAAAGTGCTAACTTCAGGTGTAGCAGTTGGTGATAAAATTAGTAAAGGTCGCGTTCGTCTTCTCGAAAATATTCATGATAGTGCCGAATTTGAAAAAGGTGATATATTAGTTACTGATATGACTACACCCGATTGGGAACCTATTATGAAAATTTCATCAGGTATTATTACAAATAAGGGTGGACGAACGTGTCACGCCGCTATTGTTGCCCGCGAGTTGGGTATGAATGCAGTCGTTGGTGTTGGTAATGCAACCAGCACATTGAAAGATGTCGAGTCAGTAACTATTTCTTGCGCTGAAGGTGAGACCGGTTTTGTATACGAAGGTCTTCTCCCATTCCATGTAGATAAATTGTCGGTATCGAGTAATATGAAATTGCCTGTGAAAATGATGTTGAATGTGGGAAACCCTGAATGCAGCTTTGAAAACTCATTGATACCAAATAGCGGCGTTGGCTTAGCACGTTTGGAATTTATTGTAAGTAATTATATCAAAATCCATCCAATGGCTTTGTATAGTTATCCAAATGTGAGAGACGATATTCGTGAACAAATATATAACGTTATTGGGAATCATGATAGTGGTAAATGGTATTATATCAAACGTTTAGCGAAGGGGATTGCGAAAATCGCATCGTCATTTTATCCCAATGATGTTATTGTTCGCTTGTCTGATTTTAAATCAAATGAATATCGCAATCTAATTGGTGGTGAATTATATGAACCCAATGAGGAAAACCCTATGCTTGGATGGCGCGGAGCATCGCGCTACTATTCAGAAGATTATAAGGATGCGTTCGCACTGGAGTGTGAGGCAATTAAATATGCACGTGAAGTAATGAAAATGACGAATGTTGTTGTAATGATTCCATTTTGTAGAACTCCTGATGAATGTAAGTTAGTAATCGATACATTGGCGTCTCATGGATTGATTCGTGGTGAAAACGAGTTACGTATCTTTTTAATGTGCGAAATACCATCTAACGTCATTGAAGCAGACTTATTCAGTCCTATGATTGATGGTGTTTCAATCGGTGGTAATGATTTACTACAATTGACTATTGGCGTTGACCGCGATAGTGAAAAAATTGCCTATTTATCATCTGACCAAAACATTAGTTACAGACGCATGATTAGCATGGCTATAAAAACATATAAAGAACATGGAGTGAAGGTTGGATTCTGCGGACAACAACCGTCAGACAGTCTTGAATTCTGTAAATTTTTGATTGATGAGAATATCGATACAATATCGGTGACTCCCGACTCTGCGTTAAAAACGATTAAGAACTTAGGGACACTTTAGATTCATTATTATAATAAAATAATTATTCATATAATATATATCATATGAATAACGGTAAACTGAGTTTACAAAACCCGGATAATCTGAAAACTAAAATCGTAAGAAATAGAACTCAGTCTATAGACATTCCCCAATGGAACAATTTTGCAGATACAAATAATGAAATACCAACCATGGATTATTCTCCTATATATGATAACCGCACTCACGAAGTAAGAAAAAAATCACCTAACAAAACACAGCAAATACAAACGCAAGAACCTATACGAATCGGCAATCAAAACAATTTGCATGAGAATAAAGGATTACTTGCTCAGATATATGACTGGTGTGTTGGTAATAACACTGAGTAACAGTTAAACATATTAATATCGCGAAAAATGTAATCTCTGTAATATATAATTAATGAAACGTATTTATTGTGACGGGATATTCGACTTATTTCACGCGGGTCATTTAAAACATCTTCAACAAATACATGACTACTTTAACGAACCGATACATTTAATTGTTGGCGTTATTTCAGACAATGTAGCGACCGATTATAAACGAAAACCTGTAATATGTGAAAATGACCGAGTGCGTATTATAGACGCATGTGTATACACATCATCATGTTTTATCACGAACGTGTTGACTATTACAGAACAATTTATGAATGCACATTGTATCGACTTTGTGGTTCATGCACTAACAGAACAGGATAAACAAACTCAATCTACATTTTTTGAAATACCACGACAATTAAACAAATTTATTGAATTGGATTATAATACAGGCATATCAACTACACAAATTATTAATAATCATCACCAGCCAAAATATCATAAGGTAGAGACTCTTCCCGTTTCGAGAACACATTATGTGTTAGATATTTTGGAACAACGCATCGAACTTTGCAATACAAATACTATTCTCGAAATTGGTTGTGAAGACGATCTGTTTGGTAAATACGTAGGTAATCAAAACTATTTATGTTTAGACTCAAATATATATAATGTAATGCGCTTCATATATGCGTCATCTTACATAGCACTTCATTTTCCCTCTTCTGTTAAATTATTCGCACCCAAACATTTTGATTATGTTATAATAAACACACCCGGTTTAGGTAACATATCTGATACACTTGATATATTAGAGCCAGTATCGAATACATGTGTATACATATGTAATATTATAGATGACCCTGCTTTGAAAATTGAAAAACAATTATTTATTGACCGAGGATACACAGTGATAGAGACGGAATGTATTGGAGGTGCAGGGTATGATGCATTTCTATTATGCGACCAAGACACTACAAATATATTCTAACCGAACATTATATAAGTCGTTTAGAATGGTGCTTATCATATTGCGTCATGGTGAATCCGAATGGAATAAATTAAATAAATTTACTGGTTTAATTGATATCGAATTAAGTGATGGAGGTAAGCAAGAGGCTATAAGTGCAGGTGAGATATTACGCGGTTGTCGATTTGACCACATTTTTTCAAGTAATCTCGCAAGAACTATTCAAACGGCTGAAATTATAGCTCGTGTTCAAAATAATAATGTGGCGATTACACAAATCCCTGATTTTAGAGAACGTGATTATGGCGATTTAACCAGTAAAAATAAAACAGAATTGACGGAAGAATTCGGCAGTGCGCAAGTAACAACATGGCGTCGATCTTTTAGAGAATCTCCTCCAAATGGGGAAAACTTAGAACAAGTAACCAAGCGTGTAGGCGATGCCTATCAAAAACATGTTCAACAATTGGTATCGACCGGTAAAAACGTATTAATTGTCGCACATGGGAATAGTTTACGTGCCCTATTTGTGCATCTTGGTATAAAAAATCCCGTTACAATCGAAAAATTCGAAATTGGAACCGCGGTGCCTATTCAAATTGACCCGGTCAACATGAAATTCCGTTATGAAAATGCATACGAATTATCTTCTTATCAAATTATCGATAGTCGCGGATATCCCAGTTTAGAAGTTCAATGTGTAGACCGTCGAACCAAAAGGGTTTTAGGTAAAGGTTCTACACCAAGCGGTGCATCATGTGGCTCTACTGAAGTGTGTGAATTACGCGACGGCGATAAAGACCTATATCATGGTAAATCTGTATTTGGCGCTGTAGATAAGATTTCCGAATTAAACGAACATTTTGTGTTGTCCAAAAAAACAATGTCGAACCTTTCCAAGTGTGATGAACAATTTATTGCATTGGATGGTACGGAAATGAAAACAAAATATGGTGGTAACACGAGCACCGCACTGAGTTTTTGTATGGCGAACACTGCTGCGAATTTAATGAACCAAGAATTATATGAATATATTACAGACCATTATGGGGTTCGAACGACAGAAGTTGGCTGCAATTTACCTACTCCATTTGTAAATATTATTAATGGTGGCAAACATGGTGTAACTGAAGATTTGAAAATACAAGAATTCATGATATTCGCACGCGAAGATTTATCTACTTCTCAACAAATACGTCTGTATTGTGAGATATATCACACTTTGAAGAATTTATTGGTAGAAAAATACGGCGAACAGGCAAAGAGTATCGGCGATGAAGGAGGATTTTGTCCTCCAATTTATAGCGCAGAAGAAGCATTGACCATTATTGAAGAAGCAATTGAGAAATCGAATTATAATGTCGGGAAAGACGTGTTTATCGCATTGGATTGTGCCGCAAGTGAATTCTATAATACAGAAACCAAAATGTATGAAATTGAAAAGGATAAATTTGTAAATAGTGAAGAATTGGTGGATTATTATGGCGATTTGATTGCTAAACACCCTGCATTAAAAAGCATTGAAGACGGATTTCATGAAAGTGATTACGAAGCATGGAAATTATTTACATGCAAATTCGCTGATAAACTTATGATTGTCGGCGACGACCTTTTTACAACCAATCCTAAATTAATTAAACAAGGTTTGGAAGAACAATGGGCAAATACTCTCCTTTTAAAAGTGAATCAAATTGGAACTATTACTGAAGCAATCCAAGGCGCAAAGATGGTTATGGATACTGGGAATGAAGTGATTGTATCTCACCGTTCGGGTGAAACTAACCACGCATATATCATTGATATAGCCGTGGGCATTGGTGCAAAATACGTCAAAATTGGTAGCCCTTGTCGCGGTGAACGTGTAGCCAAATTCAATCGTCTTCTTGAAATTGAACATAAATTATTGAATTTACACGCATAATCATTATGTATTACTACAGAAATACATAATTTATATTGTTCGGATTCCACTTTTTCTATACTTTCTTACCTTGCGTGTTCCATGCCCCTTTTTCTTATTATGCTTCTTTCTACAGAAAGTGCGTTTCTTACCAGTAGCAACCTTGCACCCCTTAACTTTCTTGCACCTATTTGGTTGAGAAGTTCTTTTTCCTTTACAGAGACTGCGACCCATTATATATATATCTACGAGAAAATATCCAATCCCGTCAATGTATCAAATGTTATATATTCAATGGCGGCTCCGCCTCCAGTCGAAATATGTGTGAAATTATGCTCATAATTATTTACAAATCCACCCGTATCACCACCTCCAACTATCACGCGCTTCGACGGAACCGAACGCATTTCATGCATAAGCGTTTTTACCAATAAATCAGAACCACCTTTGTATTTTTCATCTTCAACTACACCTAAAGTACCATTCCAAAACACGATATCGTGTTCCGTTATTAATTGATGCAATTGACTAAATGATTGTATCCCGATATCAAAAAAAGATGCATATTTAGATAAATATTTTGTAGACATGTGGTGCGGTATGTCTTCAAGTCCTTGTGCAGATAATCCGTCGACCATAAGTATGATTTTGGCTTTATGTGAACCAATTTCAGACAAATATTCCGTCATATCATTCTTCATCAAACTGTTAATATTTCCACCCGCAATGTATATTGTATCAACTTTTTTACACATATTTTTTAGCAATTCCAATTTATCCTCCATCTTTCCGCCACCAATAATCGCTAATATTTTCCCTCCGTCCTTATTTTTTGTAATTGTATCTAATGCACGCAATTCCTTATCTATTAAATAACCATACGCACGTTCCTCACAACGAATACCTTTAATACTAAGATGGTCACGATGAACACAACCAAATGCATCATTTACATATACGTCACCAAGTCGTTGAATTATTCGTATCACATCATTTGTTGAAGCTTCCATGGAAGTATATTTCGTCTCTTCTTCGTGAAATCGCATGTTTTCCATTAGAAAAATTTTATCGTTGCATGCATGTATTTGAGTCAATGAATTATCTGTAATACCTTCTTTCAAAAATGTGATTGGGTTATTTACATATTTTTCTAATATAGGGTGAATCAACTTCAAACTGCATTTTTCATCATATCCGTTAGGTCTTCCCATATGAGACAAAATAATTAAACGATTTGGTTCGTCTTTCAAAATGCGATTGATTGTTGGAAGGGCCGATACAATTCGAAAATCATCGGTTACCTTACCGTCTTTCATAGGAACATTCATATCCAATCTTAATACAACATTCTTGTTTTTAAAATTTATATTTTCAATGAAAAACTTGTTTGTTTTACCATAATTACACATATGGTGTATCAACTTTATCATCTGACTCGCATATGACCATTCATTATCGTACCAAACCATTAATTTAAATCGGTTACCACCTAACTGCATAGATGCATTGGTATCAATTATAGAAGGACATGTGCTTGATATAAAATCGGAACTTACTAGACACTCAGTCGATACCTGTAACATATTATCTGTTTTCAGTGTATTTAACAATGATTCAAACGATATATCATTTTCCAATTCAACATTCAAATCCACTAAAGAAACACTGTTTGTGGGTACACGCACAGAGGTTCCATGAATTTTCCCATTCAACTGAGGAAGTATTTTACAAATAGAAGAAGTTGCACCTGTTGTGTGGGGAATCATGTTGTTAAAAATAGAACGTTCAGTTCGGCTTTTTGAATGTGCAGTATCAACTACTTTTTGACTTGCGGTTGACGCATGAATTGTTGTAAAGTTCGCATTGTTGATTCCATAATGGTCCGATAAATGACGTAAGACGGGGGTTATACAATTTGTTGTGCACGACGCACCACTCACAATTTGCTCACCTTTATATGCATTTAAGTTTGCACCATGGACGAATACAGGTGTATCATCTTTCGCAGGGGCAGACATAACTACATAGTCAACATCGTGTTGGCGTGCCGTTTCTTCTGTTAAATAAACTCCGGTAGCATCAATAATATGATTAATACCATAATCTCGCCACTTTAATTGTGTCGCATCGCGATTCCGAAATAAATGTGTTTTACGTCCGTTTATTGAGAATGTATCATCATCAATTATTTCAACCTGAAAATCTTTGTTATAATGATGAACCGAGTCATGTTTTAAATATATTTCTAGCTTTTTTATATTGAAATCGGGAGCATTTATAGCTGCTACATGTAAGTCTGTGCTATCGATAAGTTGTAAAAATACACATTTGCCAATACGTCCAAAACCATTAAGTCCTATAGACATTCAAACGAATTATACTATTTAGTAGTATTATTTTTAATCAACATAAAATATATATCGATAACGCAAAATGGCTCCTAAAATGTTTCATTATAACCGGTCCTACATGACTCCTGAACAGTATTCATTAACCGTCAAATCTCTTGATTCAACCACTCTTCCGCAAACATGTGCTCAAAAATATAGTCAATATGCGAAAGGTGGATCGGGTGCAGGTGCAGGTGCAGGTTCGCGTGTCGCGCCAAATAACTGCACTAAAGTTCAACGCGTATATAATTCACGTGGTCAATTAATTGGTAAAAATTTCTGTATGCTCAAATTCACATAAGTGTGTATGCAATATTTTCTGACCAGATATTATATGAAACGTCCAGTCAGAAACCCCAAAACCGGAAAATATACCATTAAAGGTAAGACATATAAGGAGTTGTTTGGGTCACGAGAACAAGTTGTAAATGGAACTGCGTATAAAACATCTGGTGAATTAACCGAGGAAGATTTAGTCATGAATAAATGGGGACGCATTGTATCTGCTAAAAAACATAAGACTGCTAAGAAAGAGAAACGTTTAGAGAAATATGGATATTTTTCGAAAAAGGGCAAGT
>Ga0209533_1001946_pt1 | contig 19093 bp, 18 predicted proteins | sample COG_04_FD_184748 | JGI IMG/M metagenome (GOLD analysis project Ga0209533, IMG submission 184748) | Pelagic Microbial community sample from North Sea - COGITO 998_met_04 (SPAdes) (version 2) | ecosystem: Environmental > Aquatic > Marine > Neritic zone/Coastal water | place: Helgoland, sampling...
TGGGTTGCTTAGCGGGTTGACTTAGCGAAAAGAGTTCTTGTAAATAACTGATATTGAGCATATTGGAGCGTTAGGTTCAAAACCCTCTCTCTCCGAGTCAAGCAATTGGGCGAAATGCCCTCCGCGGCCGATTGGGTTGCTTAGCGGGTTGACTTAGCCAAAAGAGTTCTCTTAAATAACTGATTTTGAGTATATTGTAGCGTTAGGTTCATTCCCCTCTCTCTCCGGGGCACAGGAATATTCGTCTCAGTATTTCTTGTGTTGTTTGCTTTAACTTTTGAAGCAATGTCATTGGTGATATCAGGAGTCCCTGCAAGCCTTAATCCCGAAGTCCTAGTTCGGGTTTTGTCCAAGCAAAACGATGAGCTATCAATTTGTATGGAATCTAATAACCCTCCTAGAGGATTTGAATAGATTATATGAATTCCTCTATCGTCGATTTTTCTTGTGTTCAACTGGTCTGGAAAACCATCGCCATTCAAATCAAAAAAGTCAATTTTCCCACGGCCAAAAAACACATCCCTTTGGTTTAACGACTCATTTAATGAGATTCGGGATTTCCTTTGATTTGATGACAATCCTTTAGACCTATTCCAAGACGCGGTAAAGGAAGTGCTTATTCTCTGACCGCCTACCGCGTTGTATTGGCTCGAAACATGCGTAATATCGTTGCTCAATTCAGGCAAGGTATTCTGCCCTGCATGGATCAAGAAGAACCAAAAATTAAATGAGATTCTGAATCAGCTGGGTCACGAGAAGTCCGACAAAGTTCTTACTCCAAAAATGGTCACTTATATCATTCAAAATCTTGGCTATCCGTGATTTCTCAAAAAAATTTAGTGTCAAATTAGATTGCAGGAGTGCTAGAATCACATGGCTCTCGAGAAAAACCTGCAACCAATTTTCTCATACAGGCATTACTCAATTACATCCATATTCTCGCTAATTGCAAACTTTGTAGTCGAGCACAAATCTTGGTATGAATTATATTCAAAATTCTCGTTTCTCAACCATATTTGAGCTATAGATTCTCCTACCGAATACAATATTACATTACTAACACTAGTGTCCTTTCCAACTTTAATCAGTGCATCAATTACCTCGTCGGAATCAAATATTGACAAATCCATTGCTGCATCATCTCTATCTGAATCTAATGCAGAATTATCCAGCAATATTTCTATTAATTTTTTTTCTTTCATTTTTACTAAAGAGGTAGGCTCGAACCTGCGACCACCTGATTATGAGTCATAAACATCTAACGTATTCTTTCTTTGTGAAGATACCGAAAACATTGGGTTGATGAAATTATACGTGATTCCAAACCTGTGTTCGGAATATTCCGAACAAAATATTAAATCCAATGGAAGGACATACCGGGCAATAACTCACTCAATTTGACCTGGTTCATCCATAAGATCGAGTTTCGACCTTTTCTCCAGAAGGTCTACAAGGAAACCCTTTGAAGGAAACTTCAGAGGGTTTTTTCGTTTAGGATTAGCCATTGTGAATCAGACTCTTGAATTCAGATACTTGATAACAGTAGCCAACAACGTTCAATCATCGAATAATGACAGTGTGGTTAATGTTAGACCTGAATATAGGACGATATTTGTCAAATTTGTCAATATTTCTTGTCAATATTAAACGTGACCGGACAATCAAAAAGGAGATATAATCAAGGTTTGTATTCCGCGGGGGAACTATTTTATATGTACCCGACATGTCTTCATCAGTCAAGAACAAATAATCCGAATTTGCTGAATTCTTCATATCTTAAACACCAACTAATAAATTGAGCCATCCTTAATTCAATAACATATGAAACGTCGTCTTTCCTTTAAATTTTTGGTATTCTTTTTTCTATGTGCAACAAATCTGGTTACTGCGCAGATCGATCCTGTAGTACTTGAGGATTTAAAAGGACATTATCTTTTAATAGAAGAGGAACCTTCTTTTTTAGGTAATACAAATGCTTTAGTCATTACAGGAACACATATTACATATTACATGCTAGGTATTCCTGTATTTCATGAGACTCTTACAGAGGTAAAAAAGAAGTATGGTATCAAAGGTGTCAAATCTGAGCACCTTAATGCGTACGTGCTATCCTTTGAAAACGCTAGACTTGGACTAGAAATATGGAAGGTTCGTGGGCTTGAGAATAGTGAGGGTCTATCGTCTAATGAGAGATATGGTTTTAAAAAGGTTTCAGCGCGGAAATTCAAAAAGCGATATTTAGACGAGTTTAATAAAACGGAATAAACTATTCAATTATTGATTTCCCCTCTAAGATATTCTGTTTTATACACTGCATCGCATCGCTTTGAAGTTTTCTGTTGTCCCATTCTTTTTTAGCCATTCCGCTGAATAAGCCTTTTGACCTTTCTCCTAAATTTGGAATAACGAGACCATTTTCTAATTCAAACCAGAATTCTAACATATGGTCGTCCATATCATCCACCTTACTTTCAAGATCTGGTTTTTCTAATTGGATTAACGCTTGGCGGACTTTATTAAGTTGATTCCTCATCACTACATAATCCTCCATTAGATCTATTATTTCAATCAATTCTAAGCCGTCATGCTGCTAATAGACTGATTAAGAGTTTTTTGGTTTTCATAGATATAGTTTTATGCTCTAACAATAATGAGTTCTTGTAAATTAAGAAAAGAACGGGTTCTGTCGCATTAACTCATAGTATTTAGATTTGCCACTCTAAATTGTTATTAACCGTTATGTTCAAGCGCCACCGATACCCTAAGGATATTATTCTTCAAGCCGTATACTTTAAAAGTCGTTTTTCATTGAGCTATCGAGACATCGAGGAGCTCTTTCGAATCCGCGGCGTTCAAGTGGATCATGCCACCCTTCAGCGTTGGGTATTCAAGTTCAGTCCGATGATTGAAAGAAATGCGCATCGGCGCAAGTTCAAGGTTGGTGATAGCTGGCGAATGGATGAGACCTATGTACGGGTCTCCGGCAAGGATCGCTACCTCTACAGAGCAGTTGATAAGTCAGGCGCCACCGTTGATTTTCTATTGACTAAACGACGAATGAAAGGCTCCGCTCAAAAGTTCCTTAATAAAGTATTGAGCAACAACCCCAAACCTCGTGTTATCAATATTGATAAAAGCGGCGCTAACACTGCGGGAATTCTAACGATTAACAAAAGATCCATATGGAGCACCCCCAAGGTTCAGATACGACGAGTCAAGTACCTAAACAATATCATCGAGCAAGATCACAGGGCCATAAAGCGCCGAATATCAATAACAACGGGGTTCAAAGAATTTGAATCCGCCCAAAGAACTCTCGCCGCCATTGAAACAACACATATGATTAGAAAGAACCAAATTAGAAATCCTCATGCATCCTGGTTTGATACTTTCAAATCATTGGCGGTGTAAAAAACAAACGTCAACAGAATTTTATAAATTCATGTAGTTAATGCGACAGAACCATTAAAATCACCTCATCAGGAATTGGAAGATTTAATCAAGAAAATAAAAACTAGGCTGATCTTAAGCCCTGAAGCGGAAGAATTCCTGTGTTCTATTTCGAAAGAAAAAACACTTCGCAAAGGAGAAGTATTAATCCGTCAAGGACAAGTAGTAAAGAATACTTTCTTTGTTTCAGCAGGCTGTTTGAGATCTTATTGTACTGATAAAAACGGTAAAGAGAATACACTATTGTTTGCGATTAAAGATTGGTGGATAAGCGATTATATAGCGATTCATACTGATGAACTCGCGACATTAACCGTAGAATGTCTTACCGAATCGAAAGTTATTGAATTCAATGCCAAAGAATTGGATGGAATTCATTCACTTTTCCCTGAATTCGAACCTTACCAAAGGCATAATTTAGAGCGCCATGTTGTTAGTTTGCATAGGCGCATCTTGAATCAACTACAATTAAGTGCTGCCGATAGATATGATTTATTCTTAAAGCAATATCCCGAAATAGAACAGAATACTCGGAATTTTCATATCGCGTCTTATCTAGGTATCACTCAACAAAGCTTGAGTCGTATTAGAGCAGAAAAAGTAAGAAAATAGCTTTCTTACCGTAGGGTAAATTCTCCTCCGATTGCTCATTACATATTTGTATCGACTTAAAATTCAAATAGTTCGATTCAATAATGAAAGCATTACAAATAGTATCATACGGTGAGATTAAGGACAGTTTAGTCTTTAATGAACTAAGTAAACCGGCAGTTCAGTCAAACGACGTACTTATTGAGGTAAAAGCTGCTGCGATTAATCCAATAGACAAAAGTATCATCCTTGGAAACCTGCAAGGAATGCTTCCAATACCATTGCCAAGCACTTCTGCTTATGATGTAAGTGGAATTGTTTTAGAAAAAGGAGATGGAGTAAGCAATTTTGAAATTGGTGATTTGGTGTATTCAAGAGTTCCCCAAGAACAAATGGGTACATTGGCAGAATACGTTGCTGTTGATAGTGCAGCGGTTTCAAAAAAGCCAGGAAATATTTCTTTTGAAGAAGCAGCAAGTATTCCCTTAGCAGGATTAACAGCTTTCCAATCTTTAGAAGCTGCTGGTATTAAGAAAGATGATAGAGTCCTGATACACGCAGGTTCTGGAGGTGTAGGTAGTTTGGCAATTCAATATGCCAAAGCACAAGGCGCTTTTGTATATACCACCACAAGCACAACCAATTTGGCATGGGTGAAAGCGCTTGGCGCAGACAGAGTAATCGACTACAAAACGGAAGACTATATGAGTATAGCCAAAGACGTGGATATAGTGTTTGATACACTTGGCCAAAACTATTCTCTTGAATCTTTTGAAGTTGTAAAACAAGGAGGAATAGTAATTAGCGTTGTAGGTCCTTTGGATGAGGCTAGTGCTAAAATGTTAGGGATGTCAGACTATAAATTACCCGAGGCATTAGCCAAAGCGAGTAGTGATAGGAAAGCTGATTATAAGTTCATTTTAATGCACCCTAATGGCGCGCATTTAAATGAAATCAAATCATTGATTGAGGATGAAAAAATCAAACCAATTATTGATAAAGTATATCCTTTTTCCGAAAGTGTTGAGGCGTTCACACACCTCGCAACAGGCAGAGCAAAAGGAAAAATTGTAGTCAAAGTCAGTTAAATTTTATTCAAATAACAAATTCAAATCATGATTAAAAAAGTATTAATTGGGTTAGTAAGTTTTATTGCGCTTGCATTGGTTGTAATCTACTTTATCACAAAGCCTACACTAGAAGAAGACGGCTCGTATAGCCCGTCAAGTTTAGCATTGAATTTAGGAACTGTTTCCGTAACAGATTTTGAAGACATTCAATACACTAAATACGAAGGAGAGAGATCTAAGGTGTTGGTGATTTTCACGGAACACAAAAATTTACAGATGAAAAATGGTAAAATGTTTTCTACAGGAAACCACCCAGTAGAAGCACTTGTGCCAATGCTGCATCTTAAAAATGCAGGGTTCGATTTTGAAATTGTAACTCCTACAGGTAAACCTGTTGTATTCGAAATGTGGGCTTTCCCTAATGAGGACAAGAATGTGAAAGCTATTTATAATGAGTATAAAACGAATTTTGAGCAACCAAAAAAATTGACTGATTTCATCACCAATTCATTTGCAAATGATAGTTCTTATGCGGCTGTATTTATACCTGGTGGACATGGCGCAACGATTGATCTTCCAAAAGATAGTAATGTTGCAAAGACCTTGAATTGGGCACACGAAAGCGACTTATTTACAATCACACTTTGTCACGGGCCAGCAGCATTGTTGTCTACGACATTAGATGGTCAAAAATTTCTTTATGAAGGATATGGAATGGCTGTTTTTCCTGACGCTGTGGATGAAATGACACCTATGGTAGGTTATTTACCGGGGCACATGACGCAAGGGTGGAGTGAAAAATTGAAAGACTTAGGCGCCACAATTGTAAATACGGAATCTGATAAAACAGTAACGATAGATAGAAAACTTATAACAGGTGCAAGTCCATTAGCGTCTAATGAATTAGGGAAACTAGCGGCCGAAACTTTATTGAAGGAATTACACTAAAAACCACTTGCGACTATGACTAAAAGGTAGTTGCTAATGTTTTTAAGGCACCCCTTTATAAGGTTGAGTCCCACTAATGTGACTTAGTTTGAACGATTCCGATTCGATTTTATATCCAGAATCTCTACAAGGAAAAGAAAGCCTGAGACTTTGTCTCGGGCTTTTTTATGCGCATTAGTCAAATCCGCTACCAGCTGGGTCTAAAGCCCCACAGCACGGGGCGTGACGATGACCACTCTGCGAAGGATCAAGGCAGTATTCAGCAAATGAAATGGCGCAACTACTCCGCATTTCAATGTTGGCTACTTCTAATCACAGCAAATCCAATATGGATATTTCCTGTTTGTTTGTCAATGAATTGTTCTCGATCTTTTGAAGTACCATGACAAGTATTTACGGAGCAGAAAAGCGATCCGCCAGCAAGTCTAGTAGAATCACCGACAGTAGTCGCAGTAATTTCCCAAACATTCCCCAAGACATTAGCTTCACTTACAGTGCTGATAGGCTTATTGTTATTTGTTACTATAGCACGCTTGTCACTTTTGATGAGTTCCCAATATCTCTCGTAGGTGGGCACTTCAGTGTTTGACCATTCGCAGTATGCTATTGCATCATTATAACTCGCTTGTGTTACAGGCAAGTATTTCGAAGATGGCGTATGCTCTCCGTCTGGTTTACGCCAATTTGCACCTTCGACCACCTCGAAATTGAAGACATCTTTCTGAACAAATGACCAACCATATTTTTCAGCATCAGTAACATAGCCAGTAGCATTTACAAATGCTTCGAATTCTTCATAAGACACAACATGCAATTCTATATTCTCCTCATTAGATTGCTCCTGTGAACAGGACAAAAATAGAATTAGAAGGTATGATATGAACGAGAAAGGCATGAGATAGCTTATTTCTTAAATGGATTTAACATTGCTTTTAAAGATTTCATGCCGACTTCTTTTTGTGCATTGTATCCCTCAGGCATAGGTTGAACACCTACATCTTTCGCAAACAATTCGTATTTCGAAAGCATAATTTGAAATAATAGTGGATTTTGAGTAGCAATATTGGTGGTTTCTCCTGGATCAATTTTAAGGTTATACATTTTCCATTGCTTGTCTCCTAGAGGTGTGTTGTTTTTAACAATTTTATAATCTCCCAAAAAATAGGCTGAAGAAGCAGCTGCTTCTAACCCAACACCTTCATTTGAACTGTAAATAGGGACTGAATTATTTTTAATATGTGGAAGTATGCTCTTACCTGAAATGGGATGATATCCTTCGTTTTCAGATGTTGAAAGTCCTACAATATCATAAATAGTTGGAGCTATATCTGTTATAAAACAAAATGAATTGTCTATTTGATTATTGGACTTGTTTAGTCCGCTAATTATTAATGGAACTCTTAAACCTCCTTCTCCCGTATAGTATTTGAAGTATGAAAAAGGAGCCGCTATAGTACTTGCAAATTCCGGACCTATTGTTCCGTAATATCTCTTTCCTCCATTTTTATCAAATTCTCTATGAAAACCGTTGCGTTTTGCCCAGCCATATAGGTTTTTATAGTTCCCTCCATCAGGACCATTGTCAGAAGTAATAATGAAAACGGTATTTTCTGCCTCCCCAATTTCTTTTAGATAGGCAATATACCTTCCAATATGATAGTCCATTGCTTCCAACATACCGGCCATCACAGCCATATCAGTGATGTACGCTTTTTTATCTTTTTCTGAAATACTTTCCCAAGTGTTCATTTCTTCAAACATTGGATTCATCTTAGCATTTTCAGGGATTATTCCCATTTGCTTTGCTGTTGCAAATCGTTTTTCGCGTAACACATCCCAACCTTCTGAATAAATCGCTTTGTACTTTTCTACAAATTCTTTCGGTGCCTGAACAGGAGCGTGAATGGCTTGAAAAGCGATATAAGAGAAAAATGGTTGTTCAGGATCATGCTCTTCCTTGTGAAAACGAATCATTTCATCGATATAATACTCAGAAGAATAGAAATGCTCAGGTAAGTCTGTTGGTTTTCCGTCTGCATACCACTGTGCAGTAGATTTCATAGGTAAATAACCACTAGCTTCGTAGTTGTCTGCACCTGAAGCTCCTAGGATAAAAGATCTATCAAAACCTCTTTTGGTAGGTAAGGTGTTTTTGCCATGCCCTAAGTGCCATTTCCCCGTTACATATGTATTGTAATCGAGTTCTTTTAGACGCGTGGCAATTGTTTGAACACTATCATCTAATACACCTGCGTACCCTTTGAGGTCTTGATATTTTTTAGGGAGCATTTCTGGTAAATTCGCTACTCCGGCAAGATGATTGTCTGACCCCGTCATTAACATGGCTCTTGAAGGTGCACAAACTGGAGAAGCGTGCATATTCGAGAACATTAATCCACTATTTGCAAGGCTGTCAATATTCGGTGTTTGAGCCTCTCCTCCAAAAGAACCAAAGTCCATTAAACCTGAGTCGTCAACAAGGATTAATACAATATTTGGAGGTTTTGCGGTGGAGTTTGCTTGAGCAAAACTATCATTCGTAACTATCAAAAAAATAAAAAGTACGATTAAGAAACGCATCATTTTACATTTGTTAAAATTTCCATGATTTTTTGGGCTGTTTCATGTCCTGAATTTTGGTTTTGTCCAGTTACAAACCTTTTTTCTTCATCTACGACAGATAAGGTCTCAAAAAAGTCTCTCTTTCCAGTACTGCATTGGTAGTTAGCTCCTGCTTTTTTAAGCTCCTCTTCCGGGTGCAACGGAGTAAATTCAATTTTGAGTTGATTCAACTGTTTTTGAGTCACACCAGTCATTGTTCGTCCTTTAATTAGAGATTGACCTGTACTATCCTTTGCAGATACAAATGCCAGAGCGCCATGACAAACGCTACCGAATAATACATCTGAATTATAGTATGCATGAGATACTTTTTTAGCCAATGTGTCTGACTGTCCCATATCGTAAGCTGCACCCCATCCTCCAGCAAAGAATACGACATCATATTGAGTGAAATCCACTTCCGTTATAGGAATAGAATTTTTCACTTTTTCTTGGAAGATGTCATCTTTTAAATATCTTTCATCCGATTTCGTTCTTATGATTCGCTTGAAAGAAGAAGGGTCAATCGGAATTTGACCACCCTTAATACTGGCAACATGTACTTCCATGTTGGCATCTAAAAATTCATAATAAGGTACAGTCATTTCCGATCCAAATACTCCGGTCGAATCGCCTGTTGTCTCTCCTGGTTTGTTAAGTACACCATGGCTTGTAGTGACAATTAAGGCTTTTTTTCCTTTTAAGTCATAAGTCTCACTGTCAAAATCAGGGTGAAGCCCTCTTGATTTTAATAATGATTTACAGCTTGATAAGCCAATAATCAAACTGGCGATTACTAATACTACTAACGTGATTTTATTCATTATCTCTTTTTTGTCATTAAACGGTCGTTTTAATGCCGTATATACTGTTGCTGTTTTATTGTTTCGATCCTAATAAATTATTGCCGAATTAATTTAGGGCAAGTTCGAATCTCATTATTAAAAGGACTTTTCCTTTTTTTGCATTTCCAAACCAACTTAAATTTCTCTTCTGGTATGGAATCATTTTTATGAGAAAATTCGTAGCGTACAACTTGATAGTAGACCTGCCTTGTATTCGTATCAATTATTGGCATTCTCAGGTTATAATCAGTAAAAACAGAATCTTTTCGAATCCCAATTTTCATTGTTAAACCATCCTCGAGTAGGATGCCTTCAACATAGTGTCCATAACCGTAATTCTTTTCAGGTTTCAATCCCCAGTTTTGATAACCTTCTCCTCCGAGGACCCACGAATGTTTAACCCACCAAGCACCACTTCCGTCAGCACTATCCAATTCGGCACCTGACCCATTCAAGTAAACGGCATTAGGATGAAAGCACAAGGTATCGTTTTTCGTTTCGATACATTCTCCTGACCCTACCTGAGGAGGTGATACAATTTTTCCTAGAATTCTAGACTGAGCATAAACCGTAACTCTATTTGTAGAAGTATCTATATGCATATCGTTGATGACTGTGATTTTTGCAGGTGCACCTTCTGGTTTTATTTTAGCCACCCAATAGGCATTATGATAGTAAAGAGGGTTTTGGGAATTATCCATCTGGAATGTTCGAGAAGTTGCACATGATGACAAAAGAATTCCAAGTAGTATGATTGCTATATATATGAGTTTTCTATTTTGCATATTTCTTCAATTGCAGCCAACAACGTTGCAAGTGTAGGTTGATGACTATGATGAAATCCTCAACAAATGTTGAGAAAAACAAATAGGATCAATTTTTTTTAGATGATTGAAGGTTTTTCTTGGCTAGTTCTTCTGTGATAAAAGGCAAGCTTAAATGAAAAGAAACGTAATTATTTAAATTGTTAGGGGATACTGGAGCTTTGAAAATATCAGCAAATCCTTGATAATATCTTAATTGTAAGAAAAGCCCTTTTCCTTTGCGAGCAGTTCCTAATTCGTAAGATAGAATAGACAGTAGTCCATAATCTAGATTGTTGACCTCATGCTTCATATCATAGTCAAAAGCGCCAAAGTCATTCTCTATTTTTAAGTCTGCACCTGTTAGGAATGAAACTTGTGGAGCAATACCAAATCTAAATTTGCTAATTTGATAGAAAAGCGGAATGTTAACATCTATGTAATCAAGTCTGATTTCTGCTTTTTGGTCAATGAATTCTTGGTCTAACGAATTGTTACCAGAGGTTAAAGAATAATTTGAAAGTTTCAATTTTCTTCCAGAACTAAAGAAAACAGTAGGGCTCAAATAAAATTGATCAGATAGTCTAATGTTTCCAGCCATGCCGAAATTTGTTTCTATCGCTCTTTGATTGTTTTGAAAGTTTGAGACTCCGGAGTAGTTTGCACCAAACTCCATACTCAAATTAAAATCTTCACTCGCTACCTTATCTCCAAAAGTTAAAGCAATTAGAGCTGCTTGTGCGTTTCCTTGCATCGGGGTAAAGAAAAGAGTACTTAGTAGGGCGAATAGTGATAAGTTCTTCATATTCATTAAAATTGAAGAGCAAATCTATACAAGCATATTCGTGTTTAACTCAACAAATGTTGAGGATTGAATCAGTAGGAGAATTACTTTCTATTGCGGACTCTACTCAATTGGGTAGGAGTAATCCCTATCATGGAAGCGATAAATCGCAGTGGGAATTTCCTTAACATCTCTGGATTTTTTTCAAGGATATGTTGATAACGTTCTTTTGCAGTTCCCGTAAGAAATAAGAGGTGAGTTTCTCCTATTTCCAACATTTGTTCTTTTTGGTACTCACGAACTAAAATGTTTAATGCCAGATTAGTTTCCAGCATTTTTTGAATACTCTTTAAAGACGCAATAAGTAAAGTTAGGTCTTCTAAACATTCTATGCTAAGGGGAGAACTGTCGGTTCCTTTTAAGCGATAAGGATCTATTATAAATGAGTTGTCTTGAAGAATACGAGCGGTGATTTCATCACCATTTTCTTTGTGAATGATTAGTCTCACAGATCCTTCACATAAAAAAGCAACATAATCTGATGTTTTAAATGGTTCTTTATAAAGCCCCCCTTTTTTAAAATGCTTTTCTTCAAAAAGAGCAAGAATATCATTTATCTCTTCTTCTTTTGGATAGGGTACTTGGTCTATAATATAACCCCTCAATGCTTCTTTCATGCTTTAATTTCAGTGATGTCGGCGTATATCGAAATCGCCGGGTGTCCTTGTGAATATACGGCAAACAGTGGGATTAAGAAATACACGTAGTTCCAACGTATGTTCGGAATATTCCGAACACAAAATTCAAGCCAATGGAAGGTCTTGCCTCCGCTACTACCGGAGACCCGAAGACATTTTGTCTTTGGGTTTTGTTTTTTACGGAACTCCAAGTCTCTATAAAATATCAGTTATATCTGCCGTGATGTGTACGTTCGAGGTTCGATACTCTATTGTTTTCGAGGAGTAGCTTAATCCAACTGGAAAGAGTACTTCTTATAGTTTTTGCTATTGTTTCGTATTTATGGATTCTAAGGATTGATTGGGCTTTTCGAGTTTTAGCTCAATTTCCTTGAGTGCTCCTTGTGTGATACGTGCGTATTTCTTCCACATATTTCCGTTAATGCACTCGACCGCAAACCTTCTTTCCACAGTTGTATGCTATTGACTTATATCTACCGTGTAGAGGTCTCAATATTGAATCAAAAAAAACGTGTAACTAAATATTGGTAGAATAATAACTAATAGAAGTCAGCAAGTGAGATTTTATTCTTCGGATAAGTAAATAACTAATCTCATCTTAAAGAATAAATAGAATCGAAGTGTTTCACTTTAAGAACGTACCGTTTAACTTAAAACATAAATCTAGAATTCTAAACTACACACTATGGTAAATTCAAAAACCTCCTACAATGATAGAATTCATCTCATTTTAGAAAGTATTGAGCTTCGTCCATTTTTTAACATCCAAACGTGGAAAGGGATTTTTTCGGTCATTCAAGAATGGGTTCTGATATTAACCGCAGCCTTTCTTTGTGAAACTTATTATCATTGGAGTATCTATATCATTACCGTCGTTTTTATTGGCGCAAGGTATCTCGCTTTAGGATTATTAATGCATGAGTCTGTCCATGGATTAATTTCAAAAAACAAAAAAGTCAATGATATAGTTGGTGAGGTGTTTTGCGCTTGGCCGGTGATTGTTTCCATGAAGTCATATAAAGTGAAACACCTCAAGCATCATCAATGTCTAAATACAGATGAAGACCCAGATTATACTGCGAAAACGGATGAAAATTGGCAATTCCCAATGCCTATTAGTCGCTTTCTTAAAATCGTCGTGAAGCAACTTTCGGGGTTTGGTGTTTTCGAAACTTTTCGAGTAATGTCCGGCAAATCAGTTGCATCGAGGAAACCGAAGTCCAGTAGGAGATACAAGATCGCTAGAGTTTCCTTTTACATCATTGTCCTTGGTGGGTTTATCTATTTCGATTACGAAATGCTGCTTTTAAAGTACTGGTTGGTTCCCTTCATCTCGTGGACGCAACTCATCAATAGATGGCGACGAATAGCTGAGCATTCTGGTATTGAGCACCAACCTCTAGAAATGCAAACGCGAACAACGAAACACAATTTCATTTCTAGACTCTTACTCTCTCCTAAAAACATCTCGTACCACTGCGAACATCACATGTTTCCCAGTATACCGCAATACAACCTTCCTAAGGTTCATGAGAAGTTGGTCAATAATAAAATGGGTAGACAATCTATTTACATTTCAAAAAACTATATAAACGTATTTAATGAATGCATAGAAAAATAAATACTGAACCTTCCTGTCTACCTGTAATTCCAGGGAGAGGACTTGTTGTGAAAAGTGCCATTGAAATGCGTCAAGCCTTTCTGGAGCAGCAAGACATCTCTATCCAGAATATTAAGTATACCAATCTGGAACTGAGCGAAATTCAAAACAACATAGAATCGTATATCGGCTCTGTAGAGGTCCCTTTAGGAGTAGTCGGTCCAATATTGTTTAAGGACGAGGCACAAGAAGATTTGGTTTATGCAACCGTGGGTACGCTTGAAGGCGCACTTGTTGCCAGCATGAACAGAGGAGCTAAGGCCATTAGTCAAGGGGGAGGTTTTGAAGCGGAAGTTGCTTGGCAAAAAATGGTGCGTTCCCCTTTATTTTTATTTGAAACTGAAGAAGAAGCACATACTTTTCAATCTTTCGTGAAGACGGAAGAGAAGAAAGTGGCCCAATTGATCAAAAAATATTCGAACCATGCCGATTTACGGACTATCGAACGATTCGTTCGAGGTAAGAATGTCCATCTCAAACTTGTTTTCTCAACGGGCGATGCTTCGGGTCAAAATATGACTACAACTTGTTCTTGGCATGCAATTATGCATCTTGTCGATGTCTTTAAAGAAAAATTCGACATATCGCCAATCGACTATGTTATTGAAGGGAATGGCGCCGCAGACAAAAAAATATCCCAATATAATATTACCAATGGACGAGGTATCAGAGTGGTTGCGAATTGCTTCTTACCTGAAGCTATCGTAAATAAGGTGCTTCGTACGACTTCCAAAAAGATGGAGCGATTTTTCGGCCCATCGAAATCTTTCGCAGAGGAAGAATCTATGGTAGGTTACAACATCAACGTAGCCAACGCTATTGCAGCATTTTTCGTGGCAACAGGTCAAGATATAGCCTGCGTGCATGAATCTTCAGTTGGTTTCCTGGAACTTGATTGCGTGGAAGGTGGACTAAAACTTCAACTTACCCTACCCAATCTGGTTGTTGGTACGGTTGGAGGTGGCACTAACTTGAAAATGCAGTCAGAAGCCTTAGATATGATGGGGTGTTTAGGATCAGGAAAAGTAGAGCGATTTGCTAAGTTGATCGCTGGGTTTGCCTTGGGTCTAGAGATTTCCACCTACGCTGCTATTGTTAGTGGTGAATTCGCTAAGGCACATGAAAAACTAGGGCGCAATAAACCGGTTCAATGGCTTTTAAAATCCGAATTGACCACAAAATTCTTATCTAAAGTTGCCGGTGAAAGGAACAGTAATCACCTTTTTTCATACAGAGTTTTAGAAAATGACACATTAGATAATGGCATCTTAACGGTTATAGCGAATCGCACCAGCAAAAAAATGATCGGCTTCATTCCAATTGAGCGAAATCATGAACTTGAAAATGGTACGGTTTACTCAGAAAAACTATTACTCAAGTCGAAGGCTTTGGATTTAGAAACAGTTAAGGGATTGCATTTAATGGCCTCATCGATTGATACTGAATTGGCCGACTTAATCAAGAAATACGGCACTGAATTAGAGTACCAAAACGCACATATTAAGGATATAATAATTTATCAGAAGCTTGCGGAAGCTGGTTTCGAGTATATACCAAGGTTTGAGGGGAGTCTCGTTAATGCAAAGCGAGAAATTTACCTATTTATGCAGGAGTTCCTTGACTATTCACAACTGAGTATTGTCAATAGTGAGAACAGTCCAAATGCATGGAGTGATGCGGATATATCATCTGTGTTAAGCGCCTTGAAGGAATTTCACTCCTCTCTCAGAAACGAGCATGTACCAGAAATACAAGAATTTGATGCCTCTCGCTATATTCCTCTGTATCGAAAATTATTAGATATCACTATTTTGGAAGGTGGGCATATTGTCCATCGGGAGATGCTTCGCAGTATTCAAATGAACCTAGGAAATTGGTCGCAAATTTCTAAGAGTATAAAACTATCAAAAACCATAATTCACAACGATTTCAATTCACGAAACATCGCTATTAGGAAGAATGGCACGCCTGTTTTTTACGACTTGGAGCTCGCTGTTGTAGATTTTCCAACAAGAGATATCGTAGAGTTTCTAAGCTTCGTTCTATCGAAGGACTTTACCCGAGAAGACCTTATTCGATATCTCGGTTTTTATAGTGATCGAGTCGCTGACCTCTCCGAGAATAACCCCTGGTTCCAGGCACTTTGCTATTCCCTCGAGACTTATATTGCGACGCGACTATCTTTTTATGAAGTCGCTGGAGTGATCATGAAATATGATTTCTCAAATCGAGTTTTAAACGTAGCATTAAAAATGCTCAATATATTAAGAGATGAACGTTGATATACTCTGGCATATTTTAATCATTGCTGTTCCATTGATTCTGAGTAACACCCTTCATATGGTTGTTGTGAAATATAGCCTACTAGAAGATCTCAATATTCCAATTTCCATTCGATTGTTCGGTCGAAACAAAACCTATCGAGGCTTCCTTTTTCTAACTACAGTAAATGCCTTGATTTTTTTAGCTTTTATTCGATTCATAGCGGTTCCCATTGAAATGCCTTATTGGTACGGTGCATTGCTTGGGTTTTTTTACCTTTTTTTCGAATTGCCAAATTCTCTTCTCAAAAGGTTAGTGAAAATTCCACCAGGAGGCACCCATCAACAGTTCAAATACTTTTTTTGGTGGCTAGATAAATCCGATTCCACGATGGGTTTAAGCTTCGTACACGCCATTATGGGCTTTGTAACATTGGGAGAGGCACTCTGGATGTATTTTTCTTTGCTTTTCATACACATAATAACCACTGTAATCTTAGTTATTTCAGGGATAAAAAAGAGCTTTTAACCGTATGATTACACTACAAGAGTCTCTTTCCCCGTCCGAATTTGGCAACAAGGCGGCTAGCCTATCTCGATTAATTCAATACGGTGAAAACGTGCCAAATGGCTTCGTTATTCATAAAGATTGGTTCGAGGCATTTCAGCAGGAGCGGTTAAACATTGCTCACTTTAAGGAAGCTCTTGAAAATGCACTTAAATCACTGAATGCAGTTACACTTATGGTGCGAAGCTCAGCTATTGGGGAAGATTCAGACGCAAACTCATTTGCCGGGCAATTGGAGTCTTATCGCTCCGCTCCTGATGTAACCTCCGTATATGAAAATACACTGAGATGCTGGAAATCGTATAGCTCACAGAGTGTTAAAGCATATGAAAACACCTCTGGTCATCACCTTAAAGGTATGGCTGTAGTCGTACAAGAAATGGTTGATCCAGATTTTGCTGGCGTAGTCTTTACGCGCAGTCCGTTGGCTGATAACGAATTATTGGTGGAATATGTTACCGGGCATGGAGAGAAATTAGTTAACGGTGATGTACAGCCCGAATCCAAGACTTATGTTCGCCAGGACCACCAAGTAAACTGCACTGATTCTGGTGCATTTAAATCTTTAGTAGATATTTGTGTTCGTCTAGAAGTCTCCTTTGGCGTGCCTCTGGACATAGAATTCGCGGTTAAGGATGGGATTGTTTATGTTTTGCAAGCAAGACCAATAACTACAGAAGGCAAAGGAGTAACCGTACATTGGTCGAACACGAATGTAAACGAAAATTACCCTAGCGCGATCAGTCCATTGTTATACAGTATTGCACGGGATTCTTACTACCACTACTTCAAAAATCTATCGAAACTATTCCAGATTCCACAACAGCGTATTCAACGACTCGAATCTTCATTCGCAAATGTTATTGGTGTATTTGGAGGCGGTATGTATTATAACATGTCGAGCATATATAACATCTTTTACAGTTCGCCATTTGCGAAACAACTACTAGGATCGTTCAATAATTTCGTTGGACATCAAGACGAATCTCTGAACGATCAAAAAGTACCATTAGTAGAAAAATTCACTTTTGTTCGAAGCGTCATTAAACACAACTGGAAATTAGAACGTGAAGTAACACTATTCGAAAATCGCGTTCAAGGATATGTCTTCAAATCCGAGCAAGCCATTTCATTAGATGAATTGAAAATGGCGTTTCATGAGTTTATCGAAATTCGGATGCACAGTTGGTACAAGGCTTCGCTTGCTGATTTTTTTGCCATGCTTCACCATGGACTATTGGGAAAGCTCTGCTCAAGATTTTATGGAAAGGAAGCTTATGGAATTCATAATCAACTTATTCAGTCTATTCCAAACCTTGTGAGTACCAAACCGGTTTTACTCATTCACGAAATCCTGAAAACCACTAGAAAAGACGGTGTATTGTATTCTGATTTCCGGGATATGGAGCCTGACCATTTTTGGAATCTTTATGGATCCAAATCCAAAGAATTCAAAGCGATTGAATTGATCCATTCCTACTTGGAAAATTGGGGTTTTAGATGTTCGGGAGAACTCATGTTTACTGCAGATAACTTCAGCGATAATCCATTAGCGTTCATCCAACTTCTCAAACAATATGACGAAATAAATGAACATGATCCCGCTCTTCAAATAGCTGCCGCAGCAGACGAAGCAAAGCAAATTAGGCAACGATTTATTAAGAAGATTTGGACAAAATACGGCATAGTATTCCCCGTAGCCCTTTTCTTTCATGGACTTTTAAACCTTTCTATTCGGAACGCTATGCGAGGCATCAGTTCTAGGGAACGGGCCCGTCTAAAGCAAGCACAACTCTATTACCAATTCAAAAAAGTCATCAGGAAAATTGGCGGCGAACTTCAAAAGCGCAATTTACTTGCGGATTCCAATGACTTACTTTTCCTATCCTACATAGAAATCACAGAATTGATGGAATATTCATCAATCTTACCCGAGGCGAACCTAGACCTAATAGCTTTACGTAAAAGGAACTATCAGCAAGAGTGTGAAAAACCCTTTCCTGACGAGTTTTTCACTGTAAACGGGCAGATCGCAGGCTCACAAAATGAAGATGAGTCAAATAGTGAAACTGATCTAATACAGGGTATGAGTGCTTGCGGTGGAAAAGTGACTGCACGTGCACGCGTCATTGAGTCTATATCCGAGGCTTACAAACTGAAAAAAGGGGATATCTTGGTCACAAGACAAACAGATCCTGGTTGGATCGTGGTTTTTCCGCTAATTAGTGGTTTGATTGTGGAACGAGGCGGCATGCTCTCTCACGGCGCAATCGTTTCACGAGAGTTTGGAATCCCGTCCATCGTCGGAGTTCCCAGCGCAACCGCCCGAATAAAAGATGGGCAACTCATTCAATTAGATGCTGATACGGGAACCATAAAATTTATAGATGACTGATCTGTTTACATATATTAAGGAACGGATTGTGCTTTTGAATTGGGCCGCACTAGCCCTTGCACTCGTATGTTTTGCATACGGTTCATTTGAACTAAACGGTCACCGATTAGCGGAAAGTGTCGGAGTATTGGCATTCCTAATTTTGTTCAGGTTATATGATGATGTTGCCAATTCAAAAATTGATCAACATAAACCGAACAGATCATATACATCGTCCACCACCGCAGTAAGTTTAAAGCGAAACTTCTATGCACTATACATAGGATTCACCCTTCTTATTTCCTTCCAGGACGGACTGCAAGCTATTTTGCTCATGTCCTTCTTATTTCTATCCGAAATCTGCTATTATTTTCTCTTTTCATTTCGAAAAATCCGTCTCCTTCTTCCGCTTCTCAAATACCCTTTTGCGGTGATAGCAC
>Ga0209533_1001957_pt1 | contig 19036 bp, 24 predicted proteins | sample COG_04_FD_184748 | JGI IMG/M metagenome (GOLD analysis project Ga0209533, IMG submission 184748) | Pelagic Microbial community sample from North Sea - COGITO 998_met_04 (SPAdes) (version 2) | ecosystem: Environmental > Aquatic > Marine > Neritic zone/Coastal water | place: Helgoland, sampling...
ACCGATATCGTGACCGTATTCGATATCCTCAGGCTCGATGGTGAGCAGAATGTCCGCGGGAACATTCGTGAATGTCAGTTGAAGAACTGCCATATTGGTTGCTTTTGATTGCGGGTAAGTTCTTTTTTCACTTGTTAAAGCGATTAGAACTTGGGTGTTTGAATTCAATCAATCTTTATCTCAAATTTTTTGAGATTAATTGAGATTGTTTGAGATTGTTCATAATTTCATCACGTTTATTTTTCTTATTGATATATTTAATAAATGTATCAATCTCACAATTTAATTCTAAAACTTTCATTTCTATATTCCAATTATATCTTTCTAAAGATAATTTTCTAAGACGAACTATATTTCTAAATAAAGGATAAAAAATATTATATTTCATAATACATATTACATATGTTTCTTTTTTAAATATTGTTAGTTGTTATTGTTGTTGATGATATGATTAATAAGATTGTTTTGATTATTAATCATGTTTTGAATGATATGGAACTGATTGTCATGATAGTAAAGACCATTTAGCAAATTTTGAATATTGTAAAGAATATTATGAACGTTATTCATACTTATATTGTCAGCATAATTATTAGCTACAATAATCTGAAGAAGATTACAAACATCATTTAATTGCCCTTGAATATGGACTAGTTGATTATTAATAGGTATATTGTTATTGATAATAATGTTATTAGGATTGACAGGGATATTGTTGATGTTCATATTGTTTGCCATTGTATATTTATAATTCTTTAAATACATCAATCAAATTTATTAAATTTGATTTTGAGATCAAAGATATTTAAACACTAGACTATATCATTATTGAATATGGTGGACTTTATGCTCGCAAAAGAATACACAAAGGATATGAAGGTTCCTAAGGCACTCAAAGATAATGTCCCTCCCGTTGGATGGTTACTGTCAGAAAAGTTTGATGGATATCGTGCTCGATGGATCCCAGAAAAAAGAATATTCCTTTCAAGAAATCATAAAGAATTTATTGCCCCAGAATGGTTTAAAAATGCTATGCCTGATGTAGATCTGGATGGTGAACTATTTGCTGGTCGTGAATTCTTTCAATATATGGGGACAGTTAGAAAGAAAGTTCCTGTAGATGAAGAATGGAAAAAGATTAAATATATAGTTTATGATCTTCCTGAGGACAATAATGTTTTTGGAGAGAGAATTAAAAAGTTAGAAAAAATAGTTGAAGAAAATGGATCAGATATTGTGATATTCGCTAAGCAAATTGTGATCACATCTATCCCTCAAATGGACAAGATCTATAAAACAGTTCTTGAAAAAGGTGGTGAAGGTATTATGATGAAATGCCCCCATTCTCTTTATGAAGATAAAAGATCTAATTTTATGTTAAAATACAAACCATCATTTGATGCTGAAGCAGTTATAGTGGATTATCATATGGGGAATGGTAAATATGATGGTGTTCTTGGAGGATTTATTTGTAAACCATTACTTAACTATGATACATATTCTATTATTGATCCAGATGAAAGTCATGAATTTAGTATTTCAGGTATGGATGATAGTATTAGAGAAAGTTATAAATCCACACATCCTGTTGGGACTATTATCACATTTGAACATTCAGGAAAGACAGATTCAGGTAAACCAAGATTTCCAAGATATCTTAGAATTAGAGACGATGTATTTCTAAAAGAAGGTGTCGTATCATCTGAAAAAAAAAATCTTGTGATCAAAATATTTACAGAAATTATGGAATATGAATATGCACAAGGTGAAAAATTCAAAGGTGCTTCATATAAGAAAGTCATTCCATCACTAAAAAAACTGAGTTCTGATTATGAACTTTCAGTTGAAAATCTTAAAAAGATAAATGGGTTAGGAAAAGGATTACTTGAAAAGATTGAACAGATTAAAGAAACAGGTACTTGTTCTCTATATGAAAAAGTTAAGGATTACGATGATCCAAAGAAAGATTTTATGAATATTCATGGAGTAGGTCCTAAGAATGCTGATAAATTAGTTAAAGCAGGTTTTAGAACGATTGATGATCTTAGAAAGTGTGAGAATATTGATGAACATCTAAATGATGTCCAACAGATGGGTTTAAAACACTATGATGATATGATGATCCGCATTCCCCGTGAAGAGATAGTTAGACACGAAAATTATCTCAAACAAATAGTAAAAATTATGGATGAACCAAAAGGATCTTTAAATTTTACTATAGCTGGATCATACAGAAGAGGTAAGTCGGACAGTGGAGATATTGATATTCTATTCTCAAGCAAGACAAAGAAAAAATATGATGAATTTATTGATAAATTAAAAGAAGCAAAATATCTTGTTGATGATCTAGCACGTGGTCCAAAGAAATATAATGGAATGTGTCGATATGGACGCAATCCTTGCAGACGTATTGATATTATGTATACCAAACCATGTGAGTATCCATTCGCAATAATGTATTTTACAGGATCTATGGAATTTAATACAATGGTAAGACAAAAATGTTTGGATAGAGGGTTATCTTTGAATGAATATTCACTGAAAGATAATGATACAAAGAAAGTTGTTGATCACAAATTTATTTCAGAAAAAGATATATTTGATTATTTGGATATGGAATATGTTGAACCAGTCAGTCGTTAATATTATGATTCTTTATCATTATTAATCTTATTTACCTTCATCATCAATCATTTGTTTGGATATTCCCCCATCAATAAATAAAAATAAAATAAAGAATGCTAATAAAGTTTTTTTCATATTTTTTTCTATAATATCAGGATATTTATCATATAATATTTCCCATATTATAATTAATATAGTGAATATTACAAACCCCATTTTTTTATTTCTGAACATATATGCCATAATTAGTAAAACAAATACTGCTAATGCTGGATGATTTGTGTCTCTTCCCAATGTACCATATGGATTAATATATTTTACAATACTGTGAACTTTACTAGACCCCCCTTGAACCATTGTTAATAATAATAAAATTCCTATAAAACCCCAGTACAACCAAAAATTCACAGGTTCTTTTTTTAAATCTTCTATCATATCTTTTCCCTTATCGTAACACCCATAAAACAATCCCCATACTCCATCTGCTTTCAAATATAATACTGATAAACATAATATAACAGGAATACTTATTACATAACCCCGTCTATTATTTAAAAAATAAAACAATCCAAATATACATATAATCATTAATGTAGCAACCGCACTATTTATTATAGCAGTCCATTTATCATCTATCTTAACATCATTTATATATCCATTTAGTAATTCACCATTTTTAATTTTTTTTAATCCTGTAGAATAAAATACTAAATAAAATACCAAAGATGATACTGATACTATAGGAAATATACTATAATATTTCCATTTCCAATTACCTATACCAGTTTCAAATAATAACATAAATATAGTAAATGATACTATCAGTAACATATTTTTGAAAGTGGCTTTTGGTGCCAAAGGTAATATTTCTTGAGGACTTAATACCTTAATATTAAAATCTACAGGCATGTTATTAATATAAAGTATTAACAGAAAGAATACTGGAACAACAATATGTGCCTGTTCTTCTATTTTAGTTAATGTCCCCATATATATATATATATAATCTATATTATATTATTTTTTAGATTTAACAATTGTTTTCTTATCTTTACAACAATCCATAGAATCATATGAGCAATGTGTCCAAGGACCTCTAACTTTTCTAAGACGATTACCTTTTTTTACATAATGACATTTACAACAATTTTCTTTCAATGCCTTATTAATAATCTTATATTCTTTAGAGTATTTTGATTTATGTTTTTTCATTTGTTGTTTTTCAGTATCTTTACATGTTTTTGAACATTTTTTAGCCTTTCTTTGTAATTCTTTGTATTTCTTTTTTTCTTCAGATGATAGTGTTTTAAACCAATCGTTATAAGATGTTCCAAATGGTATTTTAAATTTGGTAGACCCTTCTTTATAACAATCCGATATACAATCCCAAAAATCATTATGAATTTTTCTTTCATCTTTTTTTATTGTTCCACCTTTTTGTGATTTCTTTTTTTTTCTTTTTCTTTTTAGTTTTTTTTTCTTTCTTCTTTTTAGGTTTTTTCTTTTTGGTTTTTTTACTTTTCAGGATTCTTCTTGTAGCGACTGCTGTGGCGCCTATCCCAAACAATGCAGCTAATGGTGAACCTATGGCAGGAGCAGCAGAGACAGCAGCGAAAGCACATGGCACACAAGGCAATACCATATATTAATATGTTATATTTAAATATTAATTATATTTAGTTATATAATATGGGTAATACTCAATCAGGTAACACATCAAACAATCCTAATGTTAATTTATATGATCAATATATAAGTGAACAAAAACGTATTATTGCTGCACAACAAGAACAGATTAATAATCTATCAAGGATGAATATATCACAAAATACAATGCAACACAACGTTCCGAGTAATATTATGCTTCAACAAATGAATACAAATCAAAATAATCAAAGACAACCAGTGGGTTCTATGAATAATAGATCAAATCAACAAATTCCACAACTTCCCAGACTTCCACAAATAGAAGGTCCATCACAACAAACTAAATTGAATCCTTACAAAATACTTGGCATCGGTAAGAATTATGATGAAAAAACATTAAAAAAAGCATACTTGAAAAAAGCAATGGTTACACACCCAGATAGAGGTGGTTCTCAATTAGAATTTCAACAAGTATCTATAGCATATACAGTATTACTTAAAAAACTATCAGATCAAAATAATAATCATTTACATAACGATTTACGAGATAATTCAAAATCATATATGTCAGATCAATCTACAAACAACATGAGAAATACAAAAATGGTGGATCAATTTGATATAAATTTATTCAATAAAATATATGATGAGAATAAATTAGACGATGTATATGATAAAGGATATGGCGATTGGATGGACCAGAATAACAATGATAAACAATTAGAACAACCAAAAATGTTTAATAAGTCTTTTAATAAAGATTTATTCAATAGTGAATTTAATAAATATAAGATACAACAACAACATCAGATGGGTAATCAAGTAGTTCAATATGATGAACCACAAGTTAATATATCGATGAGAGGTAGAGATTCATTAATGGTTTTAGGTCAGAACAATATAAGTGATTTTAGTGGTACATCCGAAGGTGGTCTGAATTTCAGAGACTATAAAGATGCATTTACTAATTCTTGTTTGATTGACGAATCTTCTGTAAATTTAGATGATAGATCTAATAATATTCACGCAATGAAAAGTTCAAGATCAAATATAAACTATAAAATGTCACCCGAAGATTTACGGAAACAAGAATTAACTAAAATGAAAATGGAACAAGAAGAGCAAAAAAGGTTACAAAGGTTAACTACTAGAGATAATCAATCATTCAACACATATGAAAGAATACATGATAGAATGATACAAAGGTGATCAAGCAGACACCATACCTCTTCTTTTAGCAACATAGTCTCTTTGCTGTTGAGTAGAACACACACATCCTGTAGATGTTGAGAAAGTGGATGGACAACACGCAGGACTTGAAAGATTATTAGAGAACATAAACATACTATTTGGTGATCCAGGTGTACCATCAATAGAAGGACCAATATTTAATCCTGTAGTTTTCTCACATTTCAATGGATTGTCGTGTCCTTGATATACACAAATATCTTCTTTAGATGACAAAGGTGTGTTTTTGAGTTTTAAATATTCAGATTTAGGATTACCAGTAGTTAATACAATTTGATCGAAAGGACCCATTTGATAATTTAAGGGAGATACCGGAATAACTATATCATTATAATTATCAACACCTTTAACTGAATTTTTATTAGAATTTTTAGAATTTTTATTAGAATTTTTAGAATTTTTATTAACATTATTTTTATTAACATTTGTATTTACACCACGTGCTTTATCATAAATATCTACTTTATCATAATTATTTACGCTATCAAACTCGACTGGAGCATATTGTTCAACACTACCAATACTGTATCCTTCTTGTATTTTGTTAATATTACATAAAATCAATATTGTTGCGAGTGTAAACAATAATAACAGAACAGTATTTTTGTGATATTTATAAACCAAAAATATGTATACACCAACTATAAAAAGTTTCAATAAATCTGACATTATATTAATAATAAATATTTTATTTTTCTGTAATATTTAAATATAAATTAATATTATTAGTAAATGAGTGAATATATATTTAAAAATAAATGGACTTTGTGGTTTCACTCAGTTACTAATAAAAAATGGGACAATGATTCATATATTAAAGTTATTGAATTAAAAACTTTACTTGACTATAAATTATTACAAGAAGTTATGAGAATTAATCATTTACAAAATGGTATGTTTTTTTTAATGCGAGGAGAAATATTTCCAACTTGGGAAGATCCTAAAAATAGAATGGGTGGTTGTGTTTCATTAAAATATGACAATAATATTTTAAAAGAATTTTTAAGAATTATATTATTATGTATTACAGGTAATTTATCAACTGATGGAAATTTAAACGAAATTAACGGAATATCAATTTCACCTAAAAAAGAATTTAATATAACAAAAATATGGTTAAAAGATGATTCAAAAGACTTCAAAAAAATAGTTAAAGAATATGATCCTCTAATTAAATTAGAAAAATCTATCTATAAGAAACATGATTTGAGTTATTAGAAATATTTAATATCTAATCATCATCACATGTATTTGGTGCTAAACATAATTTAATATCACCGATACTTGCAATATTATATTTAATAATTAATGGATAATCATTCTTGATGTAAATATTAATAATATTACATAAGTTAGTACATTTAGTGAATAGTAAGAGATATTTCAATGAGAATACACCTTGGATTGGGTATTCGGGTGCCTTTGAATTGGAAAATTGGATTCCATTATTAGTTTCACCCAGAACAGTTTCTTGAGAAGCGAAATCACCTTCACAAGATAAAACAAGTTTGGTTCCGATGCTCTTGATTTCAATATTTTCAGAGATATTACTCATATCACGAATAATTTTTTGGAAATCACCCGATGGGAATGTTAATTCAGATTCAAATTCAGCAGCAGGTAAAGGGGTTTCTTCATCTTGAATATCTAATAAATTCAAATGATATGTTGTTTGTAGATTTTTTTCATCATTATGAATTTTAATACCAAGTTGATTTTCATTATTTTTCTCCATGAATAATGTCAAAGTATCATTATTTGACATTGTTTTGACTAATTTAAAAAAATTAGACATATTCAAACCTATATTAATTTTCTTTTCACAATGGAAGAATTCAAATTTTTCTTGAAGAAGTTTCATATGAATAAGAACTGTATGTGTTGAATCCATAGCAACTAATTTAACACCGTTTTCATCAATAATAAAATTAGCATCTGTAAGAATTTCTTTAAGCGATTCAATTAGAATTCGGATAGCACCAGTTTGAACAGTTTTTATATTAAAAATAAAATTATCAGTAGACATTATTATTTACTATAATAATAAATTCTTAAATATTAAACTAAAATAACCTCATCTTTCTATTTATTAAATCTTGGAGCAATACTCATCGTCTGTAACTCTTGCATTAGTAATTTACAAGTATATGGAATATTTACTTTATGGATATTTGTATAATTCTTACAATGTTTACATTCATATTGATTATTTTTGTTATCAGCACTAACAATTAAACCACATTCATCACAAATATATACAAAATAGTTATCTGATACAGTTAACATTCTTTCTTTTAAGAAATCAGTAGTTCCATGAGCAACCATACAATCTCTTTCCATTTCTCCAAATCTGAGACCACCATATGCTGCTCGACCTTCTGACGGTTGTCGAGTCATAGATACTATTGGTCCAGTTGCTCTGGAATGAATCTTTTCACAAGACATATGTTTCAATCTTTGATAATATGTAGTTCCCATAAATATTTCTGTATGAATTTGCTCACCAGTTATACCGTTATAAAGTATATCATTCCCATGTTTATCAAAATTATATTTTTTCAATGCTTCTTCAACCGATTTAAAATCTAATTTATTAAATGCAGTTCCATCACCAATATTACCAGTTTCACAACAAACTTTTCCAAGAACATTTTCGAATAGTTGGGCAATAGTCATACGACTTGGAATAGCATGAGGGTTAATAATAATATCAGGAACAATACCATCTTTAGTGAAAGGCATATTTTCTTGATCATAAATCATTCCAACAGTTCCTTTTTGTCCGTGTCTTGATGAGAATTTATCACCAATTTCAGGATAACGATGTTCTCTAAGTTTTACTTTACAAATTTTGTATCCTTCAGAATTATTATTAACATATTTATCATCAATAAATCCATGTTCATTTTTTCTAATAGTAGTACTACTGTCAATATATTTATATTTAGATACACCTTTATTTTTATTTGGGATAATTTTTCCAATAATTACATCATTATCATTAACTTTCGTATTCTTTTCAATAAAACCATTATGATCGATTTTTTCATAATTGTGTGGTTTAGGGAATAAAACATTCATTTTATCTGCTTTCATAAATACTTCTTCTTCACCAGATAATTGATTTTTCTTTTCTTCATCTTTATATGTTCTGTAAAATGTTGAATTAAATAATCCACGATTAATAGCATTTCTATTAAAGATAACAGAATCTTCTTGATTATATCCAGTCCATGTTGCTATAGCAATAATTACATTAATACCAGATGGTAATTTATTAAGATTAAGATAATTTGATACTTTGGTATCAACAAGCGGTTTTTGAGGATATGACAATATATTTGTAAAAGTATCATATCTTTTTTGAAAATTAGATATAGGGACACCTACAGCCTGTTTACCCATTGCAGACTGATATGTGTTTCTTGGTGCCTGATTATGGTGTGGAAATGGAATACAAGATGTAAGTAATCCAAGAATTAGTGATGGATGTATTTCCGAATGTGAATAATTTTTATCACAAATATTGTTAGGATGAGTAGCACATAGAATATTTTGTGCCTCATATATATCGATATATTCAATAGGACAAATATCTGATTTTGTTACACTTGATACCAAATCAAACCAAACAAACTGTTTCATTTTTAATTTATCTTCATAATGTTTATTATAGAATAATTTATTATTTTTTACTTTTAGTAATGGTCTTGTTAGACGTCCATTATCAGTAAATATATTGATACATCTATTAAGTTGATCAAATGAGATTGAAGAATGAATATGAATCAATCCATTATTTCTATTATATTTAAAATCATTAATAACATTTTTATATTTCTTAGTAAACCCTAACCATACTCCATTTATAAATATTTTGATGACATCGTTTTTGTTATCATTATAAATATCAAATTCTTCAAACGGTATAATATATTTATCAAGATATAATTTAATAGGTTCGGATGATACATAAGTTGTTATTTCAGATGTAATAGACAGATTTTTAACAATCCCTACACTTTGTCCTTCGGGTGTTTCACTTGGACAAACGTAACCCCAATGTGAAGCATGTAATTTACGTGGTGGGATAAGTTTACCATTATCCGAATTAGGAGTTTGAATTCTGCGAAGATGTGAAACAGTACTAAGATAACTTAAACGATTCAAAACTTGGGATACACCTTGCTTGGTAGAATTCATTTTTAATCCCCAATTACCAGTCGCCATTGAACTTTTAATACTGTTCTCGATATGTGATGATTTAATCATTTTATGAATATTTATATCATTAATTATTTCTTCATGATTATCATTAATATCCCATAATCCAGAATTAATTTCTTTTTTAACATAATTTTTTATATCGTTAGATATTTTATTGAAACATTGATGAGTTAATGTACCTAATAATGGTCCAATACAATCTACTCTTTTATTAATATATGAATCACGGTCATCAACATCAGATATATTAAGATAACATTTTAACAATTTATGAACCATATGTCCTGTAAAATATAATTTAGACAAATCTGTTTTTAAATGTGATAAATAATCTTTTAATACGCGATTTTTAACATATTCTATTTTTTTATCATCATTTAGATTATAAGATATATTATTAATATATTTACTAATATATTGTAATGCTTCTGGTTCAGATGTAATATCTCTTGCTTCTTGGATTGATAAATAAAGAATCTTTATAAATGTTTTATCTAATTCGGAACCATCGTTATTAATTATAAAATATATAATTTCTTTATCTGAAATACATCCTAACGCCTTAAATATTACAAATAAAGGTATTTCAAGTTTTAGATGCGGTAATGATACTTTAATAGTATTATTGAATATACCATCATTATTTGTGATTTTGATTGATGATATTTTAGGCATTACATAATCATATTCTAAAACAGTTCTAATTTCGCATGTTAATGAAAATTTACATGATGTTTTTTTATTATTAAATACCATTGGAATATTGTATGCACTTCTTTCCTGAGATATAATTACTTTTTCATTACCATTTATTATAGAATATCCACCTAAATCATATTTACATTCGCCATTATCAATCGAATTATTCAATATACATTTATTTGATTTTAATAATATTGGAATATATCCAATAATAATATTATTTATAATTTTCTCTTTTAGATCGATTCTTACATCATTATCTTTAATTGTGACTACAGATTTAAAATCAACAATAATTGGAGACGTATAATTATAATTTCTTAAACGAGAAATTTCGGGTGTAAGTAATTTAGAACACCCATTATTTTCTGTAGTTGTAGGAGATCCTATAGTTACATTGATTATATCTAATGATATCTTACTAACTTTTGAATTTTCAAACTGGATGATTATTGGAAAATAATTTGAAATAATACTAGGTAATATTTTTTCAATATATTCATTATATGAATTTATCTGATGCTGTGCAAGAACATTTGATTGATTGACATATGATTTGATAATTTCGTCAATATTGGGATTCATTAGATTTATTTAATATAATAAATCTAAATCAAATTTATTTATTATATTAAAATACCTTTATATATTTAAAAATATAATATCTTATAAGATAAATGATGGAATATAATATTAGTAATGAAACAAGTTTAAATTTGTTAAATGAACAACAAAATTATAATATTATAAATATTACAAATTTATTCAGACTAATATTTTATACTCCTATTATATTTGTAGGTTCAGTTATGGGATCGATTATATATGATTATATAACATTTAATGAAGAAAAAAATAATAATAAGAAATTAGATTAAATTTCGGATATTCTCTCCAAATTTGATTGATTCAAATGGTTTTATTTTTTTATAATTATTATTATTATTATATTCATTCATTAATCTGGAAGATAATTCTGGAAAAATTTTATACGTAATACAAAAAGTATAAGCATCTAATAATCTTTTTTTTATAGATATGATATCTATATTATTATTTATATTATATTTTTGAAAATATGTGTCTACTAATGACATCAATAATAATGTATTTAATACTTTATATCTTTTTATCATTATATTATTTTTATTTGATATTTTTAATATTTGTTCTAATAACACAGAAGGTTCTGTGATTCTATTATTATATTCTACATTTATATTTGATGATTTATTATCATATAAAAATGTTAAAAAATCATCATAATCATATATATTATTTTTATTATTATTTTTATTATTATTTTTATTATTATTTTTATAGTTTATATCATAACTAACCATTAATTCACATAACATAGATATATTATAATATTCAAGTTTTGTTAATTTAAAACAATAACCAAAATCATATATGATTATTTTATATATATTATTTAACTTATGATTTGATACTTTCCAATTATATTTATGTAAATCACCATGATTATTATTTAATATTAATAAATTATTACGAATAAATAAATATAATAATATTATTATTTTTGATTTATTATATTCATTTATGTCAAGATCATCTAAACATGTTCCATCTATATATTCCATTATTATTATATTTTCAGATGTTTTTATTAATTTTGGTATTATTATATATGGATTATCTATATATTTATGATAAAAATATAATATATTATTCGATTCATTTATAAAATCAGATTGTTTATAAAAATCATCTAAAAAATCAATTAAATTAAATGGAAAATATTTATAAAATAATTTATTGAATATTTTTATATTATAAATATATTTAAATATATTTCTGAATAATTTTATTTGTGATTCAATACTCTGGTGTTTAACTTTCATAACATATAATTCGTCCGATTTTTTACTTTTTATTTTATAAACTTGTCCAATACTGCCCGATCCAATAATATCTATTATATCATATTCTTCAATTATGTCTTTATTAAACTGATATTTATATATTTTATTTGTATATTTAATATCTTGGTATTGATTATTTTCATATACATTTGATAACATATTTAATATTTTTTCATTTATTTCTTCTTTTTCTAATATAGGTATTAACCATTGAACACATTTTATAACAATGCATCCACAATTATTAATATATTTATTAATTATATTTAGATCTTTATTTTCTATTTTATTATAATAATCATATTTTTTTTTAACATATAAAGAATATGATAATAATTTAGATAAATTAAATAAAAATTTTAACATATAATTTATTCATATAATTATATTTTATTTAATAAACTTACGTAAATTATTAAAATCTATATCATCATTTTTATTATAATTTAATATTTGATTTTTTAAAAAAAATCTATATCCAGGTAATATATCATAATAATCACAGATATTATATTCTTCTGACCGTAAATTATTTATTTCAAACACATCTCTTTTATCACTATAATTTCTCATAAATATTAATAATGTATGTTGCCAAGATACAATTATATATAATAAATTTATGTCTAATGTAATATTATATTTTGTACCAAATAATAATAAATGTTTTGAAAAATCCATAAAACTATTAACGTTCTTCATATGATCATTAAAATATGTTTTTATAATATATCCTTCTATATTTGAGTCATACATTATAAATCTTTTAAATGAACTATATATTATATTCATATCTTTAGTATGAAATCCATCTAATAATTCATTAAATATATTTATTAATGAATTATCTGTCATTTCCCAGCATAATCCAAAATCATATATGACAATTTTTTTATCATTAGTTATCTTCCAATTATAATTATGTAAATCCCCGTGATTAAAATTATGAACAAATAAATTATTATTTGAAAAAATAAATATCTCTAAATTATATTTTGAATATTTTATATTATTATCTCTAAATTTTTCTATTGTATCAGCATCTATATAATCCATTATGATAATATTTCGTGATAATTTATATAATTTTGGTATTTTATATAATTTTTCATTTTTATATAATTCACAAAACTTCAACAAATTATTCCCTTCATTTACAAAATTTAATTGTAATTTAAATTGTTTTAAAAATTCATTCAAACTTACAGGTATTATCTTATTAAATGATATTAAACTAAATATAATTTTTAAATAATAATTTATTATATTAAAATTATATTCAATATTAGGATGTATCACTTTCATTGCATATAATTTATCTGATTTATCACGTATTTTATATACTTGTGCTATACTACCAGATCCTATGATATCTAATATATCATATTCTGAATATATATCATCATAAAAATCTTTTTTGTAAGTTTGTTCTGTATGTTCAATACCATGATTAGGACATTTCTCATACACATTCTCAAAAATATTTAATATTTTCTCGTCTGTGTCCATAGCTTTTAATGGTGGTAATACCCACTGTAACATTTTTACAGGTATTACACCACATTTATGAATTGTTTTTAATAATATTTTTATTAATTTTTCATTATATAAATTATATTTTATTAGTGATCCTATTAATAAACATTTACATAAATTAAAAAATATCATATTTATTATATAAGAATATGTTTAAATAATATAAATATAATATTAATCAAACAAATGAGTAAATTAGAAAGAACAGTAAAAGATCTTATTATATTTTATGTTAAAGAAAATTATAATAAATATTTAAGTGATAATAATTTAACAATTATTGAAAAAGAAAAAATTAAAGAGGTTATATCTGATTTATATTATTCTAAAAAAGATCATCTTAAACAATTTGTTAAAGATTCATTAAAAGAACTATGGAAAGATGATTATCCAGGTGATTTAGTTATTAATAATATATTTTTTGAAATATATGGAGACAATGAATTATGTATTAATCGAATATGTGTTGAAATTGAATTATATCAAGATAATGAAAAATAATAATATAATATAATATATATGGGATTATATGATAATCTAAAAATAAAAAAAATTAAATCACCTAAATCAAAACAAAATCCCATTTTTAAAGATTATAAAAAAGAACTTAAAGAAACGCCTTTAAATCCTAAAAAAATAAAGATATTATCACGTAAAAAAAAGAAAATAAACGGTAAATCTAATCCATTTATACCTACTGAATTAAGTTTCAAGGAAAATACGGGTGTATCACATAATTTCGGTAAAGTAGATAAAGTAGATAAAGTAGATAAAGTAGATAAAGTAGAATCTGTCCCTGATGTTAAAGTACATAAAGTTAAAAAAAAGAATACTAAAAAAAAAGGTGACAGATATAAATCAAAAACTATTTCTGTTAAAATAAATGACGTTAAAAACAAAGATAAAAATAAAGAATTAGAAGATATATTAACTAAATTTAGTAAAATGAATATTAACGATATTCAATCTAATCTTGATTCTAAAGGGATTAAATCTAAAAGTAAAAATAAAGATAAATTATTAAAATATATGTATTTACTTACATGTGTGGATGACAATATCAATATTATTAAAGATTAAGTTATTCATTATCATCTTTTGTTGGTTCAGGTGAAGGTAGATCTTCACTAACACTTTCATTAATTACACGTTTCGGTGTAATTTTAAACATATATCTTGGATGATCAATCATCATAGTTGCCCCAAATGGACCAGTGATATTTGTACATACATCTCTTTCTTCACCTTCTTTTCTTGTAACATTAAATGATACAATCTCACCCGGAAATACTTTCTTAAAAGAGTTTTCACATTTAATTTCTGAAAAATGGAAAAATAATTCTCGTCCATAATTATCAGAAGATTCGTTTAATACATTAATGAAACCATATCCTTTTCTATGGTCAAAACGAATTACTTGTCCTACTTCGGTCATTTTTATATTATATATTATTTTGTCTTTATATATGTTATTATTTATCTTAATAATGTTGTTTATAATATTTAATCTTTATTTTATATTTAATCTTTATTTAATTGATGAAAATTGTGCATTGAAACCTGTCACTAATAAACTTAATCTTAAAATTAGTTTATATAAAAAAAATCCTATATTGATTAACCTCCCTAAAGATATAAATTATGATTATTTATTTACTGATTTGAAACCTTGCTACAAAAATCAAACTGAATTTAGAGAACAAAATTTAACTATTAATTATGATCATGATTTATTAAATAGTAAAATAACTTGTAATATAGAAAAATCTTTATCATATTATGATAAAAAAGAATCTGTATTGTTGTTGCGTTGTAAAAATAATTTTAACGTTATTAGTAATTTAGTTGGTGACGAATATTTCATTTATTTATTTCATCCTAAACATAGAGAATTGATTCAAAATAAAAATATTGAAGATATTAGTAAATATGGTAATAAAGTATTACTGAAACCATTTGATATTTTATATATTCCATTTGGATGGTTTTATTACCAAGAAATTAATAATCCAACTGTATTATATCATATAGATTTTGATAATTATTTTACATATATTCATAATATGATTATAAACAAATTTTAATATATAATATTATATAATGACTTGCTTATTACCAAGAGGAAATAAAAAATTAAATAAAAAAACTAAAAAGAAAGGATCTAAAAAAACTATATGCAAAAAAGTTCCTTGTCAAAAAAAAAAATTATTAGAAATTCTAAGAAATACTAATTTTCCATTAAATCAAAGCAGAAAAAATGTTATGAAAAAAGGCCAAGTAAGTTATGAAGGATTTGTTCTTGGTATGATTAATTTACTTCCATTTTGGGCGAAAATTAAAGGGACTAAACAAGATTTATCAGTTCGAACAAAAGATCCTAAATTTAAAGAATTATATAAGAATACACGTTTACTTTTAAAACTACATGATCCTAATTTTAAATATTCTACTATTCAATATAATAAAAATCACAGATGTGCTAAACATAAAGATGGTCGTAATGTAGGAGAATCATATATAATTGGTTTAGGCAATTACACTGGTGGTGAACTTATGGTTTGGGATAAAAATGATAAAAATCCCAAAAAACACAATATAAGAAACAAATTTTATAAATTTAATGGTTCAGATCATTTTCATGAAACACAACCTTTTAAAGGTGAAAGATATACTATGGTTTATTTTAATGTTTAAAAATAAATTAATTATAATTTAAAATGAGTTATACTAAATATAAAATACCTTTTCTTTTTATTGATATATTTTTCATTGTTTGGAAACCTAACGCATTATCAAAAATCCATAATCATAGTAAAAGTGGTTGTTGGATGTTTATATTATATGGAAATATAAAAGAAGAACTATTCACTAAAAATTTATCATTAATAGGTATAAATTATTATTCAACATTTGATAGATCATATATAAATGATGATATAGGTTATCATAGAATAAAAAATGGTAATAATTATACATATTCTTTACATATTTATCATCCTAAAAACCATATAACTGAATATTATGATTAACTATGAGGATGAATATTATGATTAATTACTAGGCCGAACATTATATTTATTTGGGATATTATTCTTATTAAAATATGTATCTGAAAAACTTTTTCTATATCTAGGTGCTTGGGGCGGTGATACATAATTTTCATCGTCTTTAATATTATCTAATTCTGTTAAATCTAAGAAGTAACTATGTTTCCCTTTAAATTTCTTAGAGAATTTTCCGGAATCACGCATATTGATGAATTCTTTGTGTGTGATTAGTGTATTCATTTTATAATATCATATAAAAATAAATCAAATTTATTGTATATGAACTTGATTTGGATAATCTTAATCGTAACTATACTATTCATAATCTATTCCGAGTATTCTGTTGGAGGAATACTTATCCGCAGTAATTCATCTGGAAGTAAATCTTTGAATTTTTCAAGTATGTTTCATTTTATGATTAATCCTCTTCATAAAACATTTCTATGGAATTTTAAATCACTTGATATAAATTATCCTTTTATAATAATATGTACAATTATCATTTATAAATTTGATTTAATCGTTTCTTAGTATTTATTTTCTTAGTTTGATTTCTTTTATTAGATTGAATCTTTTTATTAGTATGATCCCTTTTATTTCTTTTCTTAGTTTGATTTCTTAATTTATTTTGTCGTTTTTTTAAATCCTTTTTATTTATCTTTTTTAATCCCAAACGTATTTTACTGCATTTTTTGCATTTTTTACATATACTTTCTTGTCTATCTGAATCATCACTCGGGGTTGATAAAAGACGTTCATCTTGAATACCACATTTAGATTTTAATTTATCGAAATTTGATCGTATATTTTCATTATCATCACCAAAAGCGGTTTCTTGAAAATCACCGTATTTCTGTATTATATCTTCACATATTCCCGGTGTGCCTTTACTTTTCATTAAATTTTCCATTAATCCATTAAAAATATACATAAATATTTCTTTATCTTCATAATCATCGTATTTATTTAATAGTGATATAATCAATGATGGTTCATCATTACCTAATTCAAGTGAATCTTCATACATTTCATATAAATTATATGTATAACCCTTACTAAAGATTAATTTAAATATTTCAAATAATTCTGTTTCTTCATAATTGTCTAAAACTATCATACTTTTTAAAAATAATATATCACTAATTCCTACTTTAACCTTTTTATTCACATAACAGTTATGTCCATATTCAACATTTCTAAGTGATATTGGAATACCTGACATAAATTGATCTTCCAAAGAATCATGTTTTTTTTCATTTAATATTTCTAACAAATATTCATAAGAACCTTCATTCCTGATATCTTGTTCTGTCATTTTTATACAACTTCTATTTATATCCTTTTTACATATGGGACACATTCTTGTTTTATATTTCATACATCGCATTATAAAACATTCTTCGTGAAATTTATGAGTACATTCCATTGTAAAAAAAATACGTTCTTTCCCATATGGTTTTTTACATATTTTACATTTAGTATCATAATCTTTATCCATAATTATATATATATAATATAAAATAAATTTGATTTTATAATAAAATAATTTTATAAAATGGATACATTCAAAAAAGTAGTATATGATGATCATAAACGTATTTTAGATCTCATTGCCGACGACTTATATGGCGATTGTAAAGAAGAGAAAAAAGAATTTATTGAGAAATATCACAAAAAGAATTATTCATATTTTCAACCAAGTATAGATGATGTTAAAATATTCCATAAAAAACGAATCAAAAATGCGTTAAAATGATGAAATTATTAAATAAGTTAGATTGGTGCACACAACCTCGGTCGGTGAAATAGTGTGAAGGTGTAAATGTTTAATTATAACAAGATAAAAATAAATATCAGAAACCTAATGACTACCTTTGTATAAGTATCTCTATATAATCTTTTTTATTTCAGGAAATTGCATAAATATATAGATTGAATGTATAAGTATAACAGATCATTATAATGTTTTTATCGGATTATAATATTATTATAAAGATAGAATTTTGTATGGATACGGGTGAGAGATAGTATCCATTATTTAGCAATCATGTTTCGACTTGTGGTCTTAATATGATTTAGCAATCATGTCCGAGTGGTTAAGGAGATAGACTTGAAATC
>Ga0209533_1001959_pt1 | contig 19016 bp, 18 predicted proteins | sample COG_04_FD_184748 | JGI IMG/M metagenome (GOLD analysis project Ga0209533, IMG submission 184748) | Pelagic Microbial community sample from North Sea - COGITO 998_met_04 (SPAdes) (version 2) | ecosystem: Environmental > Aquatic > Marine > Neritic zone/Coastal water | place: Helgoland, sampling...
TTTACGTAATTTTAATTTTGATACGCTCCCAAACAAAATTGAAGCATTAACAAAAAAAGAAATTGGAAATCAAATTAACAACCAAAAATCAATAATAGACGGAGAACAAAAAAAACGTTTTCTCGCGTTATTATAAAAGAGGTTTAGGCGAAATATTTTATGGAAAAACTAGTTATTATAACAGGTGTAAATAAAGGGTTAGGGAATGCTTTTTTTAATGTATTCTTATCAGAGGAGAAGATTACTATGATCGCTATTTCAAGAAATTTTAATGACGAACAAATAAAAATAAAGAATAAGCATGTTATTTTTATAAAGAAAGATCTATCTAAACTCAATAATGTCGAAGAGGAACTTAAACTAAACAACTACTATTCGTCTCAATTTAAAGAAGTGATTTTTATTAATAATGCCGCAAGCATAAATCCAATCGAATCTATTGGTAACTTTGATGATGAATCTATAGTAAAAGCCGTTCAACTCAATACAATTGCGCCACTATTGTTAGCGAATAATATTATAAAAAACAATAAATCTAAGCGCATTAGAATTTTTAATATTTCTAGTGGAGCTGCAAAAAGGCCAATAATTGGATGGGGTATTTATTGTAGTACAAAATCGGCTAACGAGATGTTTTTTAATACGCTAAAACTACAAGAAGAACACAATAAACACATTGAAGTGCACAATCTAGACCCTGGCGTGATGGATACGGACATGCAAAAAAATATAAGAAGTAAAACAAAAAAAATAATGCCAAATGTTGAGCTTTTTAAAGAGATCCACAAGACAAATCAATTGAAATCAGCCCAGGAAGTCGCATTGGAAATTGTAAGCACATATAATATTTTATAGTATGAAAATAGGAGTATTATCAGACATACATGGGAATTACATTGCTTTGCGCACTGTGCTTGAGGAGGCAAAAAGACAGGGAGTAGATCATTTATTTTTGTTAGGGGATCAATTAGGCTATTTTTATCGCGCTATAGAAGTCTTTGAACTTATTCACGACTGGTCTTTTGATATGATTTCTGGTAACCATGAACGTCTTTTTTTAGAATACTTAAGCGCATCAGAACCACGACAAAAAGAAATCAATAACAAGTATGGCTCTTGTTTTTCGTACTATAAAACACATTTTACTGAAACACTTATAAACGAAATTAAAGAATTACCAGAACAAAAGACTGTAACAAAAGACGACATGTCTTTTCTACTATGTCATGGGTCTCCAAACGATAAGGATCAGTACATATATCCTGATGCCCCCTTAGAAGTTTTAAAGGCAAATGATATAGAAAATATTGACTACGTTTTTAATGGTCACACACACTATCCTATGATTTATAAAGGCAAGAATTCGTTTCTTGTAAATGTAGGCTCTGTTGGACAATCTCGCACAGTTGGAGGAATTGCCAACTGGGGTATTATAAACACTCAGAACGGGGTTTATACCCCCCAAAACACACCTTATAATGTAGAAGGTGTTATTAATGAGTTAAAAGAGTTTAATGAAGAAAAGGAATATCTGTTTAAGGTATTAAAAAGAAATAACAAGAATCATGAAAATTAATATATTAGTCACAGGGTGCGGGGGAGATATTGGACAAAGCATAGGTAAAATACTAAACAAAAGTGCATTAGTAGATGAATTATATGGTTGTGATATTTCAGAAAAGAATGCGGGCAAGTTTATCTATTCAAATTTTTTTAAAGGATTACCATACACTGACACAGGCTATCTTCCAAATTTAGAATCCTTTGTCGAAGACAATAAAATTGATTATATTATTCCAATGTCAGAACCAGAGCTGAGGTATTTTTCAGACACAGATAATTTAAAAGCGATAGGAAGGGCTAAAATGCTCACAGCTTCCTCCGAAGCCTTAAGAATTGGATTTGATAAATTGGAGACCGTTAATTTTTTAAAATCCAATAATCTACCTTTTCCAGAAACGATATCAGTTGCCGATGAACGTGTGCCTAAGTTTCCAGTAATCTTAAAATCGAGAACAGGATCGGGAAGTTCATCGATTTACAAAGTTGAAAATTTAGAGGACTATAATTATGTCAAATCGAAACATTCAGATTTCATTGCACAAGAGTTTTTAGAGGGTAACCAAGGAGAATTCACATGCGGCGTTTTTAGAAGTAAAAAACGAGAAATAAGAACGCTTGTTTTCAAAAGAGAATTAACGAGTGGCTATAGTGGTTATGGCGAAATTATTAATAATGAACAAATTAATAATTTGTTACGAAATTTAGCAGTTGAAATCAACCTTGAGGGATCTATAAATGTACAATTAAGGTTAACAGAAAAAGGCCCCGTTGTTTTTGAAATAAACCCTCGGTTTTCAAGCACTGTTTTGTTTAGACATATGTTTGGTTTTAAAGATTTAGAATGGTCAATTCAAGACAAGCTAAATATGGAATTAGAACCTTACGAAGCGGCTAAAGAAGGACGAACATTTTATAAAGGATTTAACGAGTTTATAAGTTAAAACAATGAAAAATATACACATAGGAAATACGGAAATAGGTGGGAGTAATCCATGCTTTATTATTGCTGAGCTTTCTGCGAATCACGGAAAAGACATCAACATAGCCATAGAAACCATTCGAGCCGCAAAAAAAACAGGCGCAGATGCGATTAAGCTACAAACCTTTACGCCAGATACAATTACACTAGATGTAAAAAATGAAGCGTTTTTAGTAAATCATGGGACGCAATGGGATGGTAAATATTTACACGAACTTTATACCGAAACGCATTTGCCCTGGGAATGGCATGAAAGACTGTTTGAGGTAGCAAAGGAGGAAGGCTTAGTTTGTTTTTCATCTCCGTTTGATTTGACCGCAGTAGACTTTTTAGAAAGCCTGAATACCCCTGCCTATAAAATTGCATCTCCAGAAATTTTAGACATTCCGTTAATTGAAAAATGTGCTAAAACCGGCAAACCAATAATAATTAGTACAGGAATTGCCACCATTTCTGACATTGATTTGGCGATTCAAACGTGCAGGAATGTAGGGAACAACAATATTGTTTTGTTAAAATGTACCACCTCATATCCAGCTCCAATTGAAGACGCTAACCTTAAAACATTGAACAATTTCGCTGACACATTTCAGGTAATACCCGGCCTTTCAGACCATACCTTAGGAACAATAGTGCCAACCGTTTCAGTTGCATTAGGAGCTAAAGTTATTGAAAAACATTTCATTTTAGATAAATCTGTTGGCGGTGCTGACGCTTCTTTTTCTTTAGATGTTGAGGAATTTTCTCAAATGGTTAAATCTGTAAGGGACGCAGAAAAGGCAATAGGAAAAGTATCCTACAATATTGGAAGCAAAGCAACTAGTTTATCTAAACTCGCTTCTCGCTCACTTTTTATTACTAAAGACGTGAAAAAAGGAGATATTATTACGGAAGAAAATATTCGTTCAGTCCGTCCAGGAAACGGAATTCACCCAAAATACTATAAAGATCTATTGGGTAAAAAATTCGCAAAAGACGCAAAATTTGCTACACCACTAGATTTTAGCCACATAAAATAAATTCGTTTCAAAACGAAGAGCCCTCATCAATATTTTCGACTAAATATTATAGAGCTTTGGGGCGTCTCTAAAATAGAATTTGTTATATGTATAATATCAACGTATTTTTGTACTACAAAACACAATAAAGAGTAGCTTGTAGCTCATAACATTGAATATGCTCTGAAAAAAACGTCGAGTACCTAACTGATATATTGATCGAATATTATTTAAAGAAGCAAAAATTGAAAAAAATAATTTATTTCGATAACTGGGAAAAAGGTTACCGCAACTTTTTAAGGTTAAATCCCAAATTTAAAGCTAAGGGGTTTCAAACACTTCTAATCCATACAACTTCATTATCTGAAAAGGTAGACACTCCTGAAAAGCAAATTGAAGATTTAACATTACGAGACATCTCTTTTTATAAAACGAAGCGTTTAAAAAAAATCATCCTTAAAGAAAATCCAAGCGCAATTATTTTGCTTAATCTATCTTTTATTTTGGACAGAGTTATGGTTCAAATTTGTCAAGACTTAGGAATCAGCGTCTTTTATTTAGCGCATGGGAGATTAATCACCACAGATAATATGGGTGATGTGAAGGCAGCCTTAGGAAAGGGTAGCTTGTTTTCCAAAATTAATAAGAAGAATATTGTTTCAATTTACAATTACATACTGGGTTTAAAAAGCTTGAGTGAAATAGCCTCGTTTTTTAAAAATATAATTAAAAACCCAACAGAGTTTATGACACTTCCGAAGTATTGTAAGGAGTTAGATGCTACTAAATCCTTTGTTTATTACGATTCAGATCATGAATTAATGACCAAGGCGTTTGGGTTTCCAAAACATAAGGTACAAGTTGTTGGGAACCCTGAATTAGATGTTTTTTTTAATACAACGATTAAAGATAAAGAGGTGTTTTGCGCGCAGGAGCTAGCGATTAAGTCCAACAAATATGTTGCTTACATTGATGACGGAATGTCTTCTACGTTTGGTTGGGATAATGAGAGGTGGTTTGAATTCATAACTGAAATAAATGAAATTCTAAAAATTAATTCTTTAGAACTAATTGTCAAATTACACCCAAGAAGAGAGGTTAATGAAATTAAATCCTTTTTCATCGAAAACAATATTACATACTTTCAAGATTTAGATTTTAAGAATTATTTACACCATTCTTTATTTGTGATCTGCCATTATTCTTCTACTATTGTGTATGCCTTAATATTAAACAAGAAAGTAAAGTCGCCGAGGTGGGGCTTGTCAGAAAACTTAATAAAACAATACCCAGAAGATGTCGTAGATTACTATACTGATAAGAAAACCTTTGAAAGGACTCTTTTTAACGTGAATGTTGATGAAAGTTTAATTCAAAACTATGTACGAGATTCAATTGGAGACGTTGATGGAAAAAGTATTGACAGGGTAGTAGATGAAATACTAAAAAATGTTTAAAAACAGCGCAAATTTTTTAATATCCTTGAAATATATATTTATCTCAGGAGCATCCAAAGGATTTAATTATATCTTACTATTTTATTTTGCCATTGGCGTCTATTCAGAACAGTATATCACTATATTATTACTCCTTTCTTTAGAACAAATTTTAAGTTTACTTCTACCACTTAACCACTCCAGCCTAATTTATTCTAAATCGATCACAAACTACAAGCAGATCACAAATAAAATGACATCCAATTCAATTGTAATGGTGTTATTATTTACAAGTTTTTATTTTATTTTTAAAAGTCAAGTGTCCGATTATTTTGAGGTCGATAACACAATTGTTTTTATTAGCATATTTATGAGTATGTTAATCAACTCCTATTTAGTTTATCTAACCAATTACTATAAGATAATTGAAGAACATAAAAAAGCACTCGTAGTCCAAGCGTTATTTTTAATTTCATTTTTATGTATTATCATATTAGTATTAGTACTTAAAAATGTTGTCGTTGCTTTTTTTCTTGGAAAAGCTATAGGTCTACTCATTGTTTTGATCATTTTAAAAAGCGCTAATTTATTGGGGTTTGATTTTAAGATTAGTTTTTTGAGCACTAACGAGCTAAAGAAGGTTTTAAACCTGTTTTCTATTAGTGCCTTAGGCTGGGCCTCTAGCTTAGGGTTTTTGCATTTAGCGAAACTGTATTCGACTCCTGATGAACTTGTTGAGATTGGCTATGTTTTAAATATTTTCAATATCTTTCTACTCATAAGTATTGGAGTAAATTCAATATATGCACCATTAATAAAAAAGTATTTACTTGAAAAAAATGTAACTAAGGCGATAAAAATTAAAACTAAAACGTTATTGTTATACTTACTAATAGCAGTCACATTTTACATACTATCCACTATCCTATCGAATATGGATTTTAGTTTTAATAATAAAATAAAAGCCATTATATCTGTTATACCCTATTCAATTCTGGTGTTGGTGTTTAGCGCTTTTAACTGGGTAGTTCAACCTTTCTATTTAGTAAATGATAAATTTAAAGATTATAATATGATCAATATTATATCGTATATTTTGTGGTGTTCATTTGTAGTAATCAGTATATCATTAGGGTATAAAAACTTTATAGTATTTTTGCTTGTAATTCATTTTATAAAAAATGGTTTTTCTTTTTTTTACGCCAAACAAACGTTTATATCTAGGAAACAAATTAATTAAATCTACTGTATGAAACTTAAACATGTTATAACTTTTTTGTATTTATTTTTAAGTGCAGCATTGTTTTTGTTTTTACGTATGGAGCCATTAATATGGGGCTCTTTCTTTATTAATTTTGTGGTGCTTACCTATATAACCAACTACCATTTAAATGTTGAAAAATGCTTTTCGCCTTTTTTAACCTCTTTTATAATTTTCACATACCTCTTTTTATTCATGGCGCCTATGATTCAAATTGACTCTATGACCCCCGATTACATGATCTTTTCCAATGCATTCCCTTATAATACATCAGATGTTCTTTTTACAAATTTTTTAATCCTGATTTTCAATATAGTATTCTTTTGTTCTTATGTATTTCTAAAGAGCAAAAAACTGCGAAAAGAATTCCAAACCCCACCAAAAGATACCATTCGTTCTATACCTCTTCAAATTTTAATATTATGTACTCTTTCTATTTTGATTTTTACACTAAATTATGACTATATAGTGAGTGAAATTCTAAATTCAGTTTATTCCAGACAAGAAAAGGGGACCCTAGCAACTCTTTTGATAAAAAAGAAAATGCTATTCTTTATCCCATTTGCTGGCGTTGTGATTGCTTTTAGGTATTTAATAAGAAAAAATAAAATAACAACAAATACATTGGTAGCCTTTTGTTTGTTTTCAATAATGATTATTATACTGTTTGTTCTTAAAAACCCATTAACTGAAAAAAGAAACGCTCTGGGCCCCATATACATCACTTTAATATACATTTTCTATCCTAAAATTATTAACTCGAACGCAAAGTTCTTTTTGTTTTTATTTTCCTCAATGATTGTTGGCTTTCCTCTAGTTTCATCAATAACGCATTTAGATGCCAGCTTAAGTGAGCTGATTGATACCCCTAAGATCTTCTTAAATATGCTTATAAAATCTGGCGCAATTCTAGAAACTTTTAACTCGTTACATTACGATGCATTTGCTAATATTTTAGCAACCATAGATTATACAAAAACGCACGGCTTGTCTTTTGGGTATAACCTGCTAGGGTCTTTACTTTTTTTTATACCAAGAAGTATTTGGGTGTCTAAACCTATAACAACTGGCAAAACGATTGGCAATCATCTAATTGATAATTTTAATTTTGGAAATGGACATTTTAATAACTTATCCAACCCTATTGTTTCTGAAGGTTATATTAACTTTGGAATTGTAGGTGTTTTACTTTTGTCAATCGTGCTGGCTGTTATCATAATAAAGTTCTTAAAATGGTTTCGATCTGGAAGTGATTTAAAAGAAATTATAGCGTTTTATTTTGCGGTTCATTTAATATTTTTAATGAGAGGTGATTTAACAAATGGGATTGCCTATTTTATTGGCCCTCTACTTGGAGTTTATGTGATTCCGAAATTAATAAGTAAATTATTTAAATGATGGCATACCATTTAAAAATTAGAATTGTAAGACTACTTTTTCTTCTCGGTATCTTTTTGTTTTCGATCTCTTTAATAGTACCCTTCAACCTAAGAAACATCCCCACTTACATTTTTTCTCTTATAATATTGATGGTATTTCCATCTATCAAACACTTAAAAGTATTAAAAAGTAAATTACTTTTTGTTAATACTCTGTTCTTTTTTGTGATGCTAACGAGTTTAAGCTACAGTAGCGATACTGATTTTGGTTTTACAAGAATGCTAGTGTTTCTTCCGATACTTATAACTCCGCTAAGTTTTTATTTAACAAAAGCAAACTTAATCGTAATTACCAATAAGCAGTTAAGACTCTTTTATCTTTCATTTTTTGTGGCGACTATTCTTTTCTTAGTAGGGATATTCGTACATAATTATATGAATGGCTATTTAAATCAAAGTATTTTTATTCATTTCCCAAATCGAATGAATATTGGCTACGGTAAATATTCAATGCATCCGATATACATGTCTTTATATGTTAGTATCGCAATGATTCTATCGATACCATTATTTGAAGAAACAAAAAATAAACTGCAACAAACAGCGATAATTGTTGGAGTTTTATTTTTGGCTCTAGTATTACTTATGTTGGCTAGAAAAGGGACGTTAATAGTAACTTTTTTTATTTTCACCGCTTATTTTTTTAAAAAAAGAAGACAAGTAAAATATAATTTAATCATAGGTTTTGGTTTACTCGTAAGCATCGTATTGGTCTTTACAATTGAACCATTAAGAATACGGTTTTTTGAATTATGGAATGCAATTTTTCACAATAGTAACACTAGTGTAGGCTCTACCTCTATGAGGATTCATATATTTAACTGTGCTTTTGAAAACATAGTCAAACACCCACTTTTTGGTTATGGCATTGGAGACATTAAGTCCACTTTAGATCACTGTTTTTATGAACACCAAAACATTTTCAAAGGGGTCTACTATAATTCTCATAACCAGTATTTAAGCGCCTGGTTGGCAGCTGGTTTTTTTGGATTCATAAGCTTGTTAGGAATGCTTTTTTATAATTTTAAAAATGCACTGACAACTAAAAATTTCACAAATTTAGCTGTACTAATTTTATTTATAATTGTAATGTTCACGGAAAATATTTTAGAAAGACAAGATGGCGTGTTACTTTTTTCGTTTTTCATTAACTTTTTTGCTTTTACAAATATAAACAAGAATTAATTTTATGACAAGAATATTACTTATAGGTCCGCTCCCCAACCCCACAACTGGTGTTTCTTTGGCAAATCAGATTGTGGTTGACAATTTACAGTGCAGAAGCGACTTATCTACTCGTTTTATAAATACATCGTATTATAAATTTGATGAAAATCTGGGAGCATTTTCACTGTCAAAATTTTTCTTTAATTTAAAACTAGCCCTATACTCCTATAAAATAGTTAATTCCGACATTGTATACATCACACCTGGTCAAACATTTTTTGGTGTTTTAAAATATGCCGTTTTTATTTTATTTGCCTCTTTATTGAACAAACAACTTATAATACATATTCATGGTAACTACCTCGGAAAGGAATACCAGAACTTAAAGGGAATTAAAAAATATATATTTAAGGGCTTATTAAATAAAACATCAAAAGGAATTGTATTGTCGGAGTCCTTAACAGAAAACATGTCACCTTTTATAAAAGACGAGCATATTCATGTTCTCTATAATTTCGTAGAAAATCATTTATTTGTAGACCACAAAGACATAAATATAAAACTTAAAAACCCAACACCACAAATTATTTTTTTAAGCAATTTAATGGAAGAGAAAGGGATTTTCGAGTTGCTAGAAGCATTAAAAATTCTTGAATCCGAAGGTTTTGCATACAAAGCAAAGATTGCAGGTAACATAGACGCCAAACATGTACGGAAATTAGAACAGCTATTTAAGTCACTCAAGCACGTTGAGTACGTTGGCGTTGTATCAGGAAATAAAAAGAAAGCATTACTTTTATGGGGAAATATATTTATATTACCAACGTACTATGAAATGGAAGGACAGCCAATAGCTATTTTAGAAGCCATGGCAACAGCAAATGTTGTTTTAACAACCAATCATGCTGGAATCCCTGATATATTTAAAGAAGCCGTAAATGGCTTTTATGTTGATAAAAAAAGCCCTTACGATATAGCGTCCAAAATTAAAATGACAACTCTAAATACTACATTAACTGATAAAATGAGAGTAGAAAATTATCTTAGAGCTAAAAGAAATTACCGAGTTGATAATTTCATCGAAAATTTGATGAATATATTTAAAGTATAATGATGCAAAACCTTTCGCAATACCAAACCCCAAAAGATTTCAGAGGAAGATCTAAAATCAAAGTACAACTATGGTGGCTAGTTTATACACTCTTTTTCCGTCCATCGCCACAAATAATGTACGGCTGGCGTCGTTTTTTACTTAGACGCTTTGGGGCTAAAATTGGTAAAAAAGTAATTCTTAGACCAACCACTCAAATCACATATCCATGGAAAGTATCTATAGGCAACTTTAGCTGGATAGGTGATGATGTAGTTCTATACTCGTTAGGAGAGATTTCTATAGGATCTAATACAGTTGTTTCTCAGAGAAGTTATATTTGCACAGGAAATCATGATTATCTTTCCAAAAACTTTGATATTTATGCTCAAAAAATCACAATAGGCTCTAAATGTTGGCTTGCATCTGATGTATATGTAGCTCCGTCTGTAAATATCGGAGATGGAACAGTAGTCGGCGCAAGAAGCTCAGTATTTAAGGATTTACCCGCCAATAAAGTTTGTATTGGTAGCCCCGCAAAACCAATAAAAAATAGAATAGCAAAAGATTGAAAAACGAGAACATCACTTTCATTAGCTTAAACTATGCTCCAGAAGATTCAGCTATAGGCTTGTACTCTTCTCAATGGGTAGAATTTCTTGAATCTAAGGGACACAATGTGACTGTTGTGACTGCATTTCCGTATTATCCACAATGGGAGATCTACAAAGACTATAAGTCAAAACCTTTGTTTTATAAAGAATCCATAGGGTCAACTACACTATTAAGATACAGGCAGTACGTACCAAAGACCCCCACTTTTTTTAAAAGAATAGTACATTTATTAGACTTCACTTGTGGTTCTTTTGTCAATTTATTTAAAATTAAAAACTGCGATTTAGTAATTGCAGTTGTTCCATTTACATCATCTGCATTTTTAGGTTGGATTCAAAAGATACGATTTAACGCAAAACTATGGGTTCATATTCAGGACTTTGAATTTGATGCTGCATTACAAACAGGGGTTAGTAAAAGGGCGAACCCCTTTTTTTCAATACTATTTAAGATTGAATCGTGGATTTTTAACAGGGCTACAATTGGGAGTACTATAAGTCATAGTATGCTTGATAAACTATCACAAAAAACAAAGCATTCAACTTTTTATCTACCCAACTGGATCGATCAAAACACAATTGACCCTCTAACTGCTAAGGAACACGATTATACGAAATCAACAAAAACAACACTGCTTTACTCAGGAAATATTGGAGACAAACAGGACTGGGATAGCTTTATTGAATTTTGTAATGATTTAGATAAAAATAGGTATGACGTTATAATTGTTGGAGATGGCGCCAAAAAAGACTGGGTTTTAGAAAACACAAAATACAGTTCCAACGTTAAGTATTATCCACCTGTACCCTATAATCAGCTTTCCGATTTACTTTGTAGCACAGACATTCACCTGTTATTTCAAAAACCAAATTTATTAGATACCGTAATGCCGTCAAAAGTATTAGGAATGATGGCAAGTGCAAAACCATCCATCATCATTGGACATAAAGACTCTGAAATAAATAGCACTTTTAAAACAACAGATGCGGGTCTTTTTTTCGAATATTATTCAAAAGATGTCGTCAAAGAGTTAGACCTATTAACGTCTCAAGACGATCGGATGAAAGCTATGGGGCGTAATTCCAGAGCATATGTTCTTAATCATTTTTCTAAAGATATGATTTTAGATAGGATGCTAAAAAAAATGAACACCCTATAACCTTAACACTGTTAAGGGAGGACCAGTATAAATTAACACTTGTGGCATTATCATACATGATTATTAAAAATTTAGAAGTGACTTTAAGTTTAAAGATGAATTTCAAATTCACCTCGCAAAATTATTTCCTTACATTTGTGAACTATAATTAATTTTATGCCAAAAACCATACTTATTACCGGAGCTGCAGGATTTTTAGGATCCCATTTAAGTGATCGCTTCATTGGCGAAGGATTTCGAGTTTTAGGTATGGATAACTTCATTACTGGCGACAAGGACAATATTCAGCATTTACTAGATCACCCCAATTTTCATTTTATAGAGCATGATGTGACGGTACATATTGATATCGAAGAATCCATAGATTATATTTTACATTTTGCCTCTCCAGCAAGCCCTATCGATTACCTTAAAATTCCTATTCAAACCCTAAAAGTAGGCTCCTTAGGAACCCACAATTTATTGGGACTAGCCAAGGTAAAAGATGCGCGTATTCTTATTGCTTCTACATCAGAAGTATATGGAGACCCCTTGGTACACCCACAGTCAGAGGACTATTTTGGAAATGTGAACTCCATTGGCCCCAGAGGTGTGTATGACGAAGCCAAGCGATTTCAAGAAGCCATCACCATGGCCTATCACCGCTTTCATGGACTGGAAACACGTATCGCACGAATATTTAACACCTACGGACCTCGCATGCGCCTTAACGACGGCCGGGTCATACCCGCATTTATGGGACAAGCCCTTAGAGGCGAAGACTTATCCGTCTTTGGTAAAGGCACTCAAACACGTTCTTTTTGTTATGTAGATGATTTAGTCGAAGGCATTTATCGGTTGCTGTTTAGTGCGTATTCTGCCCCTGTTAATTTGGGAAACCCAGATGAAATTACAATCATTGAATTTGCGGAAGAAATATTAAAATTAACCAACTCAGATCAAAAGATAAGCTTTAAACCCCTTCCAGTCGATGATCCATTAAAGCGGCAACCAGATATTACATTAGCTAAAAAAGTATTAAATTGGCTCCCTAAAACATCTCGGGAAGAAGGAATGAAAATAACGTTTAATTATTTTCAGAGCTTATCCGAAGAAAAATTAACCAAGATTGATCACAAAGATTTTTCGAATCATATTAAATATTAAGTGAGTTTATTTAAACACGGTCGATATTCAGGATTTATAAAACCGATTTCATATGCGAATGATTTGGTGGTTATTAATGCGCTTGGGCTTCTTTATTTTTTTAAAGACATCCCTCCATTAATTTTTATAATTGCTATTTCCTTTGGATGGATTGTTACGGCATTAGTGTCTGGGTTTTATGAGGTTCATAGATTTTCTAGCGTCACAAGAATTTTTAAATTAGTGTTTAGACAAATTCTACTCTTCAGTTTATTGATGTTTACCTATTCCGGGATTAATTTCAATCTAAATATTCATCCAATACTTATCATTAAATATGTTCTAGCATCCTTTCTCTGGATTACATTTTCCAAATATTTAATGTTTTTTTTACTAAAAAGATACCGCTCTATTTTTAAAGGGAATCTTCGCAAAACAATTATTTTAGGTCAAACAGATCAGACCAAATCACTTGAAACGTTTCTTATGGGAACTCCTGAATATGGCTATATTAATAAAAAAATTGTTTGTTTTAAAGACCGCTCTAAGTTAGATTTAAAAGCAATATTCGACTACATCACATCCGAGGGCATAGATGAGATTTTTTGTTCTATTTCTGAACTAAATAATGAAGATCTTTCAGCCGTGGTCAACTATGCAGATAATAATCTTAAAGTCGTTAAATTTATTCCAGATCGTTCTAAAGTTCTGTCCAAAAAATTACAACATGATTATTATGGAATTATTCCAATTCTTACCTTTAGAACAATCCCGTTAGATGATCCGTTTAGCTTAGTCTTAAAGCGCATCTTTGATGTCGTGTTTTCTATGACAGTTATTATTTTAATTTTATCTTGGCTTACTCCACTCTTAGCACTTATAATTAAATTAGAATCTAAAGGCCCTGTGTTTTTTAAGCAATTAAGAAATGGATATAACTTTAAATCGTTCAACTGTTTTAAGTTTAGATCTATGGTAATCAATCCAAAGGCAGACTTAATTCAAGTGACTCGTGGTGATACTCGAATTACCAATTTCGGAAAATTTCTTCGTAAAACTAGTCTTGACGAAATGCCGCAGTTTTTTAATGTACTTTTAGGTGACATGTCAGTAGTAGGACCTCGTCCCCATATGTTGAGCCACACAGATATCTATGCCAATAAAATAGATAAATTTATGGTTCGACATTTTGTAAAACCAGGAATTACAGGTTTGGCACAAGTAAGCGGATTTAGAGGCGAAGTAGAGTCTGACAAAGATATTATAGGGCGTGTCCAACACGATATTTTTTATATTGAAAACTGGTCATTCTTTCTAGACTTAAAAATTATTTTTCAAACGTTCTTCAACACCCTAAGGGGCGAAGAAAAAGCATATTAACCCAATCCATTATCATGAATATTTTAATATTAGGCGCAGGAGGTAGAGAACATACATTTGCCTGGAAAATTTCCCAAAGTCCATTATGCAATGCCCTATTTGTTGCTCCAGGTAACTCTGGGACAGCATCCTTGGCCACCAACCTTGATGTTTCTGTTACTGACTTCAAAGGCATAAAAGCTCAGGTTCTAGAACATGCAATTGAAATGGTTGTTGTAGGCCCAGAAGATCCGTTGGTCAACGGTATTTACGATTTTTTCCAAGACGATAAGGAATTACAACACGTTGCAGTAATTGGCCCTCAAAAAGCCGCTGCACAACTCGAGGGTAGTAAGGAATTTGCAAAAGAATTTTTATATCGCCATAAAATTCCAACAGCCGCATACGAAAGTTTTACCAAAGATAATTTAGAGGCGGGATATGCATTCTTAGAAACCCTCAAACCGCCGTATGTACTCAAAGCTGACGGCTTAGCCGCAGGAAAAGGTGTGCTTATAATTTCTGATATAAACGAAGCTAAGCAAGAACTAAAAAATATGCTGGTGGATTCAAAATTCGGAGCAGCAAGTTCCAAGGTTGTAATCGAAGAATTTTTAGATGGTATCGAATTAAGTTGTTTTGTGTTAACCGATGGAAAACATTACAAACTACTGCCAACAGCAAAAGACTATAAACGCATAGGAGAAGCAGACACAGGTTTAAATACAGGTGGTATGGGCGCCATTTCGCCAGTGCCTTTTGCGGACCAAACCTTATTGAAAAAGGTCGAAGACAGAATAGTAAAACCAACAGTTGACGGTCTTATTAAAGATCAATTGCCTTATAAAGGGTTTATTTTTATTGGTCTTATTGTGGTTGATAATGAACCATTGGTTATCGAATATAATGTTCGAATGGGTGACCCAGAAACTGAAGCCGTTTTACCAAGGTTAAAAACAGATCTAGTTGAAATATTTCAAGCCATAGACAAACAGTGCTTGAATGAAATCGACATTGAAATCGACCCTCAAACCGCAGTTACAGTTATGCTCGTTTCTGGGGGTTATCCAGAAGCCTACGAAAAAGGAAAAGAAATTACAGGTCTTGATAACATTGAAAACTCAATGGTATTTCATGCAGGAGCTACGTATAAAGACGAAAAAATTGTAAGTTCAGGAGGACGTGTAATGGCCGTAACTTCTTTTGGAGCAGATTTTAAATCCGCATTAAATACAGCCTACAAATCAATAGAACACATCAAATTTGAAGGGATGAATTATCGAAAAGATATTGGATTTGATTTATAGATACGAATGAGAAGAAATACTTTTATCTTCTTCATTATTGTCACTAAACGATTTTAGTTGTAACATCCAATACACAAAAGCAACCAATCCAATCCCCATAAATATCCAAGACACAATGTTGGCGCCAAACCAGTTTTCTACTTCAAGAGTCCTCAAAGCATCATAAGGGGCTAATAATACAGTTTCAAATAGATCTTGAATGGCATTAAAAAAATCTTTCATTGGTATTTATTTTAAAGTTTTGGGTTATAATAACCTTATATTTACAGTGCAAATATAGTCAACACTTTATATGATTACAAGCTTTTTTAAAACATCTAAACCAATTCACTATATAATTTTCTTAGTTGTATTGACTTCTGTGTTTGTATATCAGCGAATTAGTGTAATAACTCACCCAAATCCGTTAAAAGAATTAGGGTATCTTTTCGTTGTATTGGCTTCTTTCTTAGCTTTAGTGTTCATAGTTACCAAAAACAATTTAACCCATAACAATAGTTATGCAGCGCTGTACTTTTGCTTATTTATGGGGCTCATACCGAGCAGTATAGATACAAATTCAATACTAGTTTCAAACCTTTTTATAGTACTCTCACTTCGAAGAATTGTGAGTTTGAAAACCAAAACTAATATTAAAAAGAAGCTGTTTGACGCCGCTATGTGGATTTGTCTTGCTGCGATTTTTGAGCCTTGGGCAATTTTATTTCTTGCGGTTTTATTTATTGGAATGCTATTGTATTCAGTATTTCAAATCAAAAATATAGCAATTCCTTTTTGTGGAATTATAGCTGTTGGGATACTTTTGGTTTGTTATCGATTACTTTCAGTAAATACATTTCCATATCTTGATGAATTCTTGCCAACTATTCATTTTCACGCTTTCTCATTTAACCTCATAACACATGGCGGGTCTTTTTTGTTTTTAACAATCATTTTATTTGGGACATTTAACTTTATTATAATAAGGTTTCTTAAAAACAGACTCAAAACGCCCAATTTTTCAGTCCTTATTTTAGCCATTTTCATAGGGGTTATTATTGCGTTTATACGCTCTAGTAACGATGTGGGAGGGTATTTGTTTGCGTTTGTACCGTCAGCAATTGTAATGGCAAAATTCTCTGAAACCACAAAGTACCGCTGGTTGTCGGAACTCGTAATTGGTATACTATTTTTTGCCGGACTGCTTCAAATGGGATTGAATATCTCCTTTACTGTAAACTAAACTAAAGAAATACACTTATATTTGTCACATAAATTAAAAAGTATGTTTTCAAATAAAGCCAATTCCATTTTTCAAGACGTTATAGCAACCTATAAAGTTTTAAATTCAGTTGATCAACCTTTTCAGAATAAGTACGATAAAAGTGATGACCTCATTGGGCATTTACTCTATAGAAAATCGTGGATTGACACCGTTCAGTGGGCCTATGAAGACATTATTAGAGACCCCAATATAGACCCCGTTGCAGCACTTAAGCTTAAACGAAAAATTGATGCCTCCAATCAAGACAGAACAGATACGGTTGAATTTATTGACAGTTATTTTTTAGAGCTCTATAAAAATGTTCAAGCCAAACCTACAGCAAAAATTAACTCTGAAAGCCCTGCATGGGTAATTGACCGGCTATCAATCCTTGCATTGAAAATTTATCATATGCAACTTGAAACAGTGCGTGAGGATGCTTCGGAAACGCATAAACAAAACTGTCAGGCAAAATTAAATATACTTTTAGAACAGCGTACAGATTTGTCTACAGCTATTGATGATTTGTTAGAAGCTATTGAAAATGGCGATAAATACATGAAAGTGTACAAGCAGATGAAGATGTATAATGACGATGAACTAAACCCCGTTTTAAGAGGGACTAAATAATTTATCTTTATTGGAGTTTGCCATCAAACATATCCTGGTCATAAGACTCTCATCGATGGGAGATGTTGCAATGACCGTTCCAGTGCTCTCAGCGTTTTCAAAGGCCTATCCTGCTATTAAATTGACGGTTCTTACCAAGAAACAATTTGCACCACTATTTAGAGATTTGCAAAATGTTTCCCTTGTCCTAGCAGATTTTAGCACTACCCATAAAGGCATATTGGGACTATATAAACTATCAAAACAACTTGGAACTACCCAAATAAATGTCGTCGCAGATTTGCATAATGTACTGCGCACAAAGATTTTAAAATTCTTTTTATACGGCATCAAATTCGCTCAAATCGATAAAGCTCGTGCCGAGAAAAAAGCATTAATTTCAGGGAAAGTAACCACTCCATTGCGAACAACACCCGAACGTTATGCGGATGTTTTTAGAGGTTTAGGGTTTAATTTTGAACTAAACAACCCCGCTTTTCCTCCCTCCAAAGTATTAGACATTTCTATAACAAAAATACTTGGCGATTTTTCCAAATCCTCAGTTGGAATTGCGCCTTTTGCAGCCTATGCTTCTAAAACTTACCCCATTTCAAAAATGGATAAAGTAATTTTTGAACTCCAAAAAACTACAAAAATTTTGTTGTTTGGAGGGGGGGCTTCCGAAATCAAACAACTTGAAACCATAGCCTCTAAATACTCTAATGTGTTTTGTGTGGCTGGAAAATTCAACCTCAACCAAGAGTTAGATATTATTTCAAATTTAAAAGTCATGCTTTCGATGGATTCTAGTAATGGACACATGGCCGCAATGCTTGGCGTCAAAGTAGTAACACTTTGGGGTGTGACACACCCATCTGCTGGCTTTGCACCATTTAAACAATTAGAAAAAAACAATTTACTAGCAGACCAGGAACGCTATCCAAAAATCCCAACCTCAATTTATGGAAATCAATTTCCGGAGGGGTATGAGTTAGCTATTGGAACAATCCCTGTTGAAAGTATTGTTAAAGCTATTCGCCATATACGTTAAATGTCGTCGTAATCGACCCTGATGGCTATAGAAGTTGGTTCTGCTTGGCAGCTTAAAACTAAGCCTTCAGCAATTTCACTATCCGTTAGGATGTTATTTTGTCGCATGACAGCAGACCCTTCAGTTACTCTACAAATACAGCTACTACAAACACCACCTTGACATGAATAGGGCGCATCGATATCATTAGCCAAAGCAGCCTCCAATATGGTTTGTTTTTGAGACATAGAAAAGGTTGTTTCTTCTTCATCTACAAGAATTGTAATTTCTGAAGCTCCTGTATTGGTCGATGGACTTGAAGTATCTACAGCTTCGGAAGCAGTGAATAATTCAAATAAAATTTGAGAGGCTTCAACGCCTTTTTCTATTAAAATTTCGTTTACGGAATTGATCATTCCTTCAGGACCACACAAGTAAAATTTATGTGCAGCATCAATAGTAATTATATTTTTAAGGATATAGTTGATGTTCCCGCTATCAATTCGCCCAAATAAAGCGCCTTCTTCATTGGTTTCACTATAGACAAACTGCACTTTAAATCGCTCAGGATATTGAGCCTGCATTTCCAAAATTTCTTTATGAAATATGGTTTCTAAAGGGCTTTTATTTCCATAA
>Ga0209533_1001960_pt1 | contig 19008 bp, 14 predicted proteins | sample COG_04_FD_184748 | JGI IMG/M metagenome (GOLD analysis project Ga0209533, IMG submission 184748) | Pelagic Microbial community sample from North Sea - COGITO 998_met_04 (SPAdes) (version 2) | ecosystem: Environmental > Aquatic > Marine > Neritic zone/Coastal water | place: Helgoland, sampling...
AATTAGACTTACTTATTTTTTGCAATCTCTAGCTGAAACTCGCTAAACAAGAACAACGAAACGCAATACGGCTATACCACAAAAACAAATACCGTAAGGAACTAAAAAACTCAAATCCCGTATAATGCGTAACTGAGTGACGCACTTAACACTGTTCACAGAAGAAAAATTGAAAGCTCTACTCACTAATCCATTCTTGATTGCAGTTCTCTGTTTCGGTGGTGGAGCGGTTTTTATCTGCTGGCTATGGTTCTCCCTTTTCGACCTCGGGACATTTTGGACAGGAAAAGAAAATGGAATCCTACCATTCGGAATAACAGAAGAAGGAAAAGTTGGACTACTAATCGGCACGGCGTGTGGCGGGATCGGCTTTGCCAGAGCTTGGGCATTCTGCAGATGGCATTGAAAGAAAGAATTAACTCTGATGAAACAAAATCACTCAAAATCCAAAACCATTAGACCAGACTGGTGTGAACCAGCCGGTGGGATCAACGGCTAAAGCCGTCGATCCACCTCATCGATATGTTGAAAAGAAAGAAGGTCCCACCAATTGAACGACTGAGGAAAAACAACAAATTCCTTAGAAGTCACATCGCTCTGAGAATGTTCTCTGTCGCAGGCATTGCGATGCTTTTAATGGCACTACGAACAAGGGAATTAATAAAAGGAATTTTCCTCGAATCCGACGACATTGGGGTGAATGCCCACCTTTGACGATAGACGAAGCAATGAAATCCCAAGAACTCAAAGAAGAGCTGAAACGCAGAAAAAAGGGACAAAAGAATATCATTATAATGATGGTTCTGGTTACCGTAATCGGCTACACGCTTTCAGAGCTGAATTCCAAAACGGAACAACAGAAAGAAGCACAGAAAATCATCATACTCGCGGGAATTCCAATATGGATAATTGGTGGTGCTGGGCTATGGTATCTGATCAGAAAAACCAACGGACAGCTCATCGAACAAATCCAAGCCGAGGAAGAAAAGGAGTCTATCCAGTCGCGGTGAGGCAATAGATTTCGCTGGCGCTCATCTATACTCACGCTCTACGTTCGGGAAAAGAAATAAGAATGTTCACACCAGAAGAGTTCAGAGCCTATAGCAAGAAGCTAGAGGGGATCAGAAACCCCAAGATGACATGCAAGGGACTTCTGCCATACGTCGTAAAAGGCATGGCCTTAATCTCCTCATCTTACTCTCAGCTTTAACCCCGTCGCATTTTCAGGCCATTGCACTGGTTCGCAGCTGTCTTCGGAAGGAGGCAGAGCAACGACGCTACGTGCGAGGCTGGCTTACTCTAACGCTGGCCGTTGCAAGCAACGACGCTACGCGCGAGACTGCCTGATCGCGCTACGTATCCCGTAAGAGTGAATTACTCGTGCCGCAGCGCCTCGATAGGCGAAAGGTTTGCCGCTTTCCACGCAGGAAATGAGCCAAATACAATCCCAGTCAGCACGGACACCCCGAGTGAAATGACCACTGAAAACGGTGTGACGGAAGTTGGCATCTCCGCGTATTGCGCGACCAGAAAGGCGAGCAACATTCCAACGGCCGCACCGATTGCTCCACCGATGGCGGTCAACATCATCGACTCGACGAGAAACTGAACCAGAATATCGTTACGCGTGGCACCCAATGCGCGGCGGGTGCCGATCTCACGCATGCGCTCGTATATATTGGCCAGCATAATATTCATGATGCCGATCCCCCCCACCAAGAGCGAAATCGATGCGATGGACGCCATCACGATCGTAAAAATACGCTGAGTGGCCTCCTGCTGTTTCATCAACTCAAACGGCAGAATGATCTCATAATCCTTATCTTTATGCGTGCTGCGGAAGTAGGCCTCTAGGCGTCGACTGGTATTCTCAATTTGCGCGACATCTTCGATCACGATATAGAGTAACTTAAATTGCACCACAGCACCCTTCTCTACCGGCGCAGACCAATAACTCAGCCCCGTATCGGTCGGAATATATATCATCTGGTTAATACTGCCGAGCCCAGTGATTTCACGATCTGCCGGATGATCCAACACACCAACGACGGTCCAGAACTCCCCCATCACGCTCACGCTCTCTCCGATCGGGTCTCGAAACTGAAAGAGCGACTCAGCCATACGACTACCAAGCACACAGACAGGAGCGACTTCGTCGTTATCTTTCTGAGTAATGAAACGGCTCTTCCCTGCAATTAGGTTTGAACTGGTAATTTCAGGAAACTCAAGAGGCACCCCCAAGACATACCCAGATCGCTTCTCAAACCACTGACTCGCGATACGGCCACGCCAATGAGTAATCGGTAGAATCGACTGAATATTATCAAAATTATCCTGAATATGAAAAATATCCTGCTCACGAATACCCATCTCGCCTGACGCATCAGAATTATTGGAGCTGCCCTTATTCACCAAGGAGCGCACAATGATTTTATTGACACCCATTTCTTGAATTTGACGAATTGATTCGAGGCGAGCGCCTTCACCAATCGCCAACATCCCCACCACAGCGCCGACACCGAACACAACGCCCAAGCCCGCCAGAAAGGCACGGAACGGGTGCATCGTCAGGCTCGCGACCGAGAGTTTAAGCGTATTAGAGAGCTTCATCGTAAATTAAGAACGCGTAATCCGCCCGTCGTGAATTGCGACGACACGATCCACCTCGTCCTCATACTCGGGATTATGCGTCACCATAATAATCGAACGACCTTCGGAGCGTAGCTCGCGAAAAATCTCCATCACTTCTTCGCCTGTTTTCTCATCCAAATTACCGGTTGGTTCATCCGCCAATAATACTGGAGGATCATTTGCCAACGAACGCGCTATCGCCACGCGCTGACGCTGCCCTCCGGAGAGCTCCGTCGGTTTGTGTCCTGTGCGATCTTTCAATCCTAATCGCTCCAGCACGGCATAGGCTCGTTCTTCCATATGCGCTTTACTTTTTTCCGCATAGCGCATCGGCACACAGACATTCTCCAACACGGTCATATTGGGAAATAGATTAAACGACTGAAAAATGAAACCGATTTTCTGGCACCGAATCTGCGAAATCTCATGGTCGGGCAATTGCGCAACGTCCTGCCCATCCAACCAATACTCTCCTCCGCTGGGTTGATCCAATAATCCTAACAAATTAAGCAAAGTGGACTTCCCCGAACCGGAAGGGCCCACAATGGCGACAAATTGACCACGGTAAAATTGCAATTCCAAGGGTCGAAGCGCATGCACGATCTGATCGCCCATCTGGTAGTGCTTCGCGATCGCCTTAAGATCGATCAGCACATCCCCCTTCGAGGCCTTGCCATGGAACTGTGTATTTATAGACATCGAATCAATTCACTCAAACGTCCCTACGACTGATCCTTACGGTGCAGCAGCACAACATCGCCCTCTTCAACACCATCGAGCACTTCTACAAAGCTGGTCGACACACGGCCAGTCTCGATCAAGCGCTCCTCAACATCGAATGTCCCTTGAACTTGGCAATAGGTATCGCCCTCTTTGTTGTAAAGTGCCTCAACCGGCACGAACAACACATCATGCACCGAATCGACCAGAATCTCAACCTCGACGGTCATGCCCGGCATCAAGCGTGGATCCGTCGTGTCGGTGCTAATCGTCGTCTTATAAATACGAGGGCTGCGAGAATCCCATCGGTTCAGACGCTCAGACATACTCGCGATCGTATCCACCTGCCCCTCCATCACTAAGTCAGGTAACGCCGCGTTTTTAATTATAACGTCCAACCCGACCTGAATGCGTGAGCGGTATATCTCCGGAATCGAGCAGTTCACCAAGAACTGAGATAGATCCGGGATCCGAGCAACCACCTCCTGAGGAGCGACCTTCGTCCCGATCGCAAGCACCTTAGGCTCTCGACCACGCTGATCGCCACTGCCGATCTCAACAATACCGGCAACAGGCGCACGTAACACCAATTTTGAATAATCATCTTTAAGCTCTACCAGTCTTTCATCCAGACGCTCCTGTTGCTTAAAGAAATCTTCTTCGAGTGTGACCAGCTTCTCTTCCTTTTTCAGGCGACGCTCGATGATCAGTTCCTTCGCCTGCTCTTTTTGGCGCAGCAACTTGCGATAACGGCGCTCATTCTGAACCTGATCACTATCTGCCTTCACAAGCTGACGTTTCATATCCAACAAAGTCTTATCTGATGAAATCACCAAACGACGCAATTTCTGCGGGTGATCATAACGGCGAAAACGGCGCTCAGCCTTACGCGCATTTTCCCACGCAGAGATCGAAGTCGCGACTTTCTTCTCATTCAGAGCAACCGCACGCGTCGCCTTGTCGCGCGTAGTATCATCCTTTAATCGCGCCTCAGAAAGTGCCTGCTTACTCTTCTCAAATGCATCCATGGCCTCGTAGTATGCCTGCTCTTGGTCATCCGCAGATGCCTGCATTTTCTTACTCTCGGTGCGGTATTCTAAGTTCTGATACTTATCCAGCGCATCCACGGCCGTCTCATGCGCATTCGCCAATTCAGTCAGCACACTGACGGTCTTATCCCGCGCAACGCTCTGAGTCTCCAGAAAAAGAACGATATTCAATTCGATATCATCCAAGTTCTCTTCGAGATTTCGCGTATCATCAATGAACAGTTCATCTTGAAACTCTAGATCATACTCATGATCTACTTTCAGATCATACAGCTCTTCCTCAACGTCTTTAATGAGCTCCAAATAATCCTCATCCGCAAAGCTCACGACAGGATCACCGACCTTAACCCTCGCTTGATTCTCTACAAGCTGGGTAATACTCAAGCCCTGAGATCCTTTCCCTTCGAAGCGCAATTGGTGATTCTCGATCGCGGCCAGTGCACCCCGACTGAGAACGGTGATATTAAAATCCCCACGCTCGACCTCGTAAAATCGGTCTAACTGCTCAACCGAATTGGACTCCGCAGACGAACCGCTAGAGCAGCCTTTAAACAGGAGCATACACAATACGAGTGCGACGACGCCCACAAGGCAGCGTTGCCACAGCGATAAGGTCTTAAATCGACGAATCACTTTATTTATTAATCCCATGTTTCATGAATTCATCTACGTCACGCTCCAAGCTCGGATCTGCAAACGTCTCTGATTGTTCCTTCTCGATACGTTCCATCTCGGTATCGATACGAGGATCAAAATTATCAGGTCGAATGATCGCGCCCTCACCAAACTCTAGAATATTAATACTTAGAAAGATAATCAACTGAGTCTGCTGACTCTGGTCACGACGCGAAGTAAACAAAGCTCCTAGGATCGGAATATTAGACAACATCGGTGTGCGGCGTTCTGTATCACGATCTGTGCTTTGCAACAACCCAGCCATTGAAATTAATTGTCCATCACGCACTTCCAGCTCGGTCCGCGCTTGGCGCACCGCGATGATCGGGTTCGCGACATCACCGGCAGTGCTATAGCCAATCACCGTTGATACTTCGGGGTTCACCTCCACTCGGACACGATCCCCCGCAATCATAGTAGGCGTCACACTTAGTTTAATGCCGACACTCTTAAATTCCGTCGAAGTCGTCACACCACCACTTGAAGTCGTTTGCGATAAGATCGGCACCTCCTCACCGGTAACAATACTGCCTTCTTTGCCACGCTGAATAATCAAATTGGGCGCGGAGAGGATCTTCGCCTTACCATTCGTTTCTAAGTAACGCACAAACAAGTTCAACGACTCCGAACCATTATCCCATACCGAGGTATTCACAATTCCACCACCACTACTCGGCGCCGCACCAGGCACACCAAGTTGTGAGCCGACTTTTTTAAGCACTTCAATTTCGTCAGTCAGAGGGTTATATCCAATATCCTGATAATACAGATCGATCTCTTTCTCTAGATCCGAGTCGATGTTCAGCTCCATGATACGCGCCTCGACCAAAATCTGCGGCACCGGTTGATCCAAACGATCAATAATCGATTTCAGCATCTCGATCTGATCCGAACGCTCCGAAAGGACGAGCTGATCCGATTCAAGACTTTCCGAAACCATACCATCTGAACTGATAAATTCCTCCAACACACGACGCAACGTCGATGCCTGAACATACTTGCAGTCGTAAACAAACAACTCCTTCTCAAACACCGCACGATTCTGGGAGACCACTTGTTTGAACTCCTCCAAACGCTCGCCATGCGCATCCTTCAAGACCTCGTCTAAAGTGCCCGTCGGTTCCACCTCAGCAGCCAGCAAAACAGCCGCCGCCGATAAGAACGCACAAGTAAAAAGCCCGATTCGGGCAAAGATGGGCTTCAGTCGAAATCTCGAAGCATTCAGGGTATGATTAAAAATAAACATAGATGAAAACAGAAACAATGCAGAGACGAGTCACTGCACATTCAATGCGTACGTCAAACTATCATTTTCAGTGAATAGGATTGAAATATGAACAAATAAAGAAAGCGCGACCAAAGTCACCAAAAGGAGACAAGTAACACAAATTGATCAGAAAAAACGGTAAATTCAATGGGAACTCAAGTCAGTTTCCAGAATCTCAGAACCAAGGTTCACCGATAAGCTACACCGGATACATATAAAAGACCCAACAAAGACAAATAAACTAATATATTATTGACTGAAAATAAGCCTAGCTTATCAAAGTCCGCATAACCTTGCTCTCTCTCGAACTCTCATACAGTTCATTCTGCGATCATCGTTACAGTTAAAGAAACGAGTTATGGACATCTCAATTTACCAAAACTCACATTAATTAGAAATCGAAAAAAATCCACTTATGGAATTCAAGACACAACTAGGCCTACATCCAGACACCGCAGACTCGGTTTACGACAACAAGTCATTACTTGAGTATGTAAACTTAAAGCTCACCTCCATCGGTCAACCTGTTTTTGGTGACCTGGCCGACTCCGAGTTCTTCGGACTCAGCAAATCCCTCCTTGAGAGCTACCAAGAAAAGTCACGCCTCCTCGCGGACTACCTGCCTCCTTGTGACCAACGAATCCAAAGCTTCCTTGCTGAATATTTCTCCGACCTCGACTTGTCAGAGATGCCACATCTGCCTAACAGCACGTTGGTGTTGGATCGTCATGGCGTGGCACGCACACTCTCGCTTCCTGCGAAAGGCGACCACTTCTCGTCAGACATCATCGACTCTTACCGCATCCAACAGGGTGTGCTGCACAACCCGAAGAGCGACCGCCGCACCACAAAGGGCGTTTTCCACGTCACAGAAGGTGGCCTGCCAATTCCAAACGACAAGAAGGCAGTGCCTCAAATCGCAGCCGCACGTCTGTTCCAAAAGGCACTCACAATGGCGCCTGAGTCACTGACAACACTCCCTTTCTTAGCAAACGAAGCGACCCCGGCAAAATCATGGGTATCACTCTTGCTCCGCCCTGTCGTTGTGCCTGAAGTCGATGGTTTCTCGAAAGAGAAGACCATGGAAGTTCGCTTCTTCGCTCCAGGCAGCATGGTCAGTAACCTCGACTTCGTTGAGTCCATTTTCGGCAACGGCGGCGATCCCTTCGTATCTGAAAACGACGCCGGCCTCGATCCCGCGCATTGGACAGGCACCAGCGGCTGCGTGATCCTCGCACCACACCTAATGGGCACCACCAAGAAAGAACTTGGCCTGCCAAACATCAAAGATGCCACAGAACGCCAAAAGCGCGACGGCATGTGCTGGGAGAAGGAAGACGAAATCTATAACGATGGCGGCGCTTTCAAGATCACTTGCCGCGACGCATCTGGTTGCGTTGTCACAGCAATCGCGGATAACTACTTCGGCTACTGCAAGAAGGAAGTGAAGACCCAAATCGGCTTCTCAGCCAACCTCATCGGCCTCGCCGAAGAAGAGCACGCAGGTGGCACACTCGCATTCACCGGTTACGATCTGGGCGAAGACTTCGAACTGAACCACGTTTATAAGAACATCGATCACAGCTTCGAAGACGTCATCGCCAACTACAGCGACCGCATCAACCTGATGCCTGAAGGTTACGCAGCTGATAAAAACTACGGCAACATCCTGTACCTCCCACAAGACGCTCATTTCGAGCTGAACACCCAGAAGATCATGTGGACTAAGGATGGCGCAGAGCAAACCATCAAACTCCTGCCAAATATCACCTATGTGCTTCCAACAGGCTACAAGGTGCAGATGGTTCAACCCGCAGAAGGCCGTCGCTGGCGCCTCGTCGGCCATACACCTGAAAGCCGCGTGTGCCACAAGCCTTCGACAGTTTCTGGTGGTGGTAAATCCGAAATCTCAAAGCCAATTACCGACGCTATCATTACTGGCCCAATCTTTGTCAAAGACTTCGTGAAAGACTTCGACCTTGCTGAAGACATCATCGGTAAAGACTTCGGTCAGCGCTTCGCAGACAAGTCCGAATACCACGACAACTCACGCTTGATTCTCAGCAAAGAGCGTTCGCTCGGATCTGTCATCAAGCTACTCACTCCATCCAGTGATTTCAACGACGCATACAACAATTGGGTCAACGAGATCCCACAGCAAGTCAAGGAACTCGTCCTTATTATCAAGCGCTTCTACAAAGAAGACTGGGGCAGCGATTGGCGTAAGCGTTTCAGCGTCGATCTGATCAACGGTGAGTTCGGCAACGTCTTGCGCTACCGCGGCAATCCAATGCTTACGCAATACCTACGTGTTGGTTACACCGACGACGGTTCATGGCGCACATTCGGCCTGCGCAAGGACTTCATGCCTGCGACCAAGATCTCGCTCGAAGACGACATCACAGCATCGGTCGTGGCACCTTCCGATCAAATCAAGAGCCTGCCGCCGGGTTGGACTGCACCGTCCTCCAAGTTCGTGCACAACTGTGAATACCGCTTCTTCCAACGTCCGGACGACGCGATCATCCGCGGCTACGACAAGCAAGCCGAAGCTGACCTCAGCTCCGACGGAAGCTTCCTAAGTAACTACGAGCCACTCGATGCCGAGCACGGCAAAAACGAAGTCGAAAACACCATCCGCTTTGGCCAATACACACAGCCAATGCAAGACATGGTCACCAACTTCGTCGAGCGTCCAAACAGTGATTACTATTCGACTCCAGCGTATCCACGCATGGTAGACGGCGCGCCAACCAAGAACCCACGCTACCTTCAAGTCCGCCCGGACATCAAGGATCAACGCGGTCTCTACTTGGCCGACATCAGCTCTCGCCTGTTCCGCAAGCAGGACTCGCAATCTCCATTACTTCGCCCTGTTACATCGATCCTTCCAGGTCGCCGCAACAACCCAGCCGAGCCCGAAGCGGGCGTATCAGCACTTTGCATGTTCAGCCCGATCCACCACATGGAGCTCCCTGAGCTCTTCATGGAATACATCGCGTCGATCACTGGTAAATCACCGTCTACGACAGGAGCCGGTTCCGAAGGTGCGCTCACCAAGGGGCCATTCAACGCCCTCTTACCGATCTACGACATGAACAATGCACTCGTGTCCTACCTCGCAACTGAGCAGCCAGCCTTCATCACCGCAGCTGGATACGTCGGCCCGAACTACCGCGTCGATCACGACGTGAGCCTCCTCGTCCCTGAAATCTGGTGCCGCATGCGCCCAGAAGAAGCGGATCCACAGTGGATGATCAAGCACGGCTACCTCGAAAAGGTAGAGGACTTTGAGCACAACGGCAAAACAGTGAAGGCCAGCCTCCTCGGCTACCGCATCACTGCCAAGTTCGTGCGCATCTTCTTCGGCCGCGTCTTCAACAACCCAGAGACCGTCCTCAACGAAGAGATGCTCAAGCCTGAGCTACAAGACGTTGACGCATTCGTCGAAGGAATGAACACCACCCTAGCCGCTCACAAGCAGGCTGCTGAGAACTACTTCGCCGATGGTTCGATCGATGAAGCCTGCCCACCACTCAAGGCACTGCTCAACATCATGGCTTATGGCGAATACGAAGGTAAGGGCCTCGACTCCGAAGAAGTCCGCAGCCTCTTCACCCGCGAGTCGATGCTCAACAGCGATTGGTATAAGGCACGTCTCGAAAGCCAACAAGAGCAGGACATCAAGTCATGGACATCAAACGTGAACTACTTGACACACTTCATGTCCAAGCAGTCACACACTAGCGTCGCTGAACGTCTCGACATCGGAAGCCGCCTCACAGCCGCCAAGAAGGAACTCGAGCGAGTCAGCGCCGAAGGCTACACCAACGAACTCGTAGGCACCTTAGGTCGCCACCCGATCAAGTAGTCAGCTAGTCAGTTCAAGCTTCACGCAAAACCCGGAAAAGCTCACGTAGCTTCTCCGGGTTTTTTATGCCCGGAGCACTCTCTACGCCGCTATTCACATCCACTCGCTCAGCAGTGGAGCGTATGACCGCGTCCAACACATTCGATGGATTCAACCCACCGGCAAGTATCCACTGAGTATCCTCAAACTGCTGCTTCAAACTAGCAAAGCGCCCAAAATCGCCCGTATGCCCCGTGCCACCGACCTGATCCTTCGAATACGTATCCAGAAGCACCGTATCGACATACTCCAGCACCGAGGCCGGAAAGACATCCGTCGGCGAGACACGCGGCGCCAACCATAAACGATCACGCCAAGCAATCTCAGACCAGCGAGCCAAGCGCGCCTCATCAATCGGCAAGGTCGCATGAATCTGAAAGCGATCAAAGCCCGCATCGCAGTAGCGCTGCAAATCATCTGGGCTCGACTCCACATCGACGATCACACGCTTCCCCTCAGGCACAACAGCGGCCAACTCCTTAGCTCGCGCTAGAGTGATCCCCCGCGGCGACTTCGGATAAACGATAAAACCGAGAAAATCCACCCCCAGCGACAGCGCCAGCTCCACATCCTCCTCACGGGTCATCCCACAAAGCTTAATATCAACATGTTGATTCATGAGGCACAATCTATGTAAAGCCGAACCATAGGCAAATTTTATAGGTATACTAATACGGCACAGACTTAACAAATCAGAACCTAATCGTCAAATCCCGGCAAACATCACACTCACAAGGAACAAAACAGGTAAAAGGCACTCAGATAAACAAACGATCAAAGCATTCAACCCATTTGCAGATCTCACCTTATAAAACGACACACACATTCCCCCTCCGACATACAACCACAATTCACCGATAATTAAGTATAAAATCGCATAACGTTTGTCTTGCAGGAAAATGACGTCTATGCACATATTCCCTTTCACTGATTAATAAACCGAGATTTTCTTAAGCTCACGTTTGATAATTCAGATTCACAACATAGGTTACTAGCATTCCCATAAAAACTAATAACCCTCAACCACAGCCCTCCTCAATATTATGGCACGATCAAAAGCAAATAAAGGCATCAGCCGCATCGACTCCGGTTCAACACACGGATGGTTCGTTCGCGGTTATCGCAACGGCAAGACATACTCAAAACTCTTTAGCGACCGCAAGTGCGGCGGTAAGGGCAAAGCTCAGAAACTCGCGAAAGTGTATCGCGATGAGCTCAACGAGGAACTCGAAGCCATTCCGAAAAAACCACGTCAACGTCGAATTGTCGTCTCTGATTCGCGCAACACCACTGGTGAACTCGGCGTATCACGCACCACCAAGATTGGCCCCAACGGCACGAAGCACGAATGTTACTCCGTCAGCTGGCGCCCAGAACCTGGTGTGCAAAAATGCACCTCTTTCTCCATCAAAAAATATGGCGAAAAGAAATCCTTCAAAATGGCAGTCGAGCATCGCCGTAAGATGATGCGCGAAATCCACGGCCCGAACTTCTACAAGAAGCTCAGCAAGCAAAAGAAGGCTCGCGAAGCATAAGCAGAGAAAATTAAGAAATATCCTTTCTTAACGGCTTGACCAACAAAGCGCAGCTTCCATGCTGCGCTTTTTCTTTTGGGATTCTGGGCTCATGGTGTAATGGTAGCACTAAGGTTTCTGATACCTTCAGTCGGGGTTCAAATCCCTGTGAGCCTACCAAAAGATTTAAGCCCCTCAGCAATGAGGGGCTTTTTTATGCGGCTCTGCTACGCTCCGCGAAACTGAGTCGGCGAATGCCCGGTAATCCGCTTAAAGGAGCGATTAAACTGCGAAATCGATTCGAAGCCCGTCCCAAATGCAATCTCACTCACACGTAGATGTGGATTCCCCAAGAGCAGCTTGGCCTGCTCGACCCGAACGCGTGCCAAATAATCAGTAAACGTCATCCCCGTCGCACTCTTAAAGACCTTACAAAAATGCCGCGTGCTCGCATTCACTGCCTGAGCGGCCTCATCGAGCGAAATACGTTCACTGTAGTGCTCCTGAATATAGCGCTTGGCCTTACTGATTAACTTCGGTTCGTCCTCTTGATCCTTGAGTTCAATGCTATTACTCACAACTGCGAGGTGCTCTGAAAACATCGCCAGCAAGCGCAGCATCGAGTCGTATTGTTCACGGCCAATGACCTTGGTCTTAAAATATGCAGCCTCGGCGGCCTTCAAATCGACCTCCGCGCCCCAAGCCTTCAGCTGGTTCGCAGCCTGATCAAACTCTTCCCAATTGGGTTCATGCAGTAGAATCTGCCCAGTATGTAAAAACGCGATCAACTCGTCCCCCACTCGAATCGGCACGGCACTATCACAGAGTCCGGCAAAACAATGCAGCGATTTAGGTCCAAGCGTCGCCTCCCGCTGCAACGATGCCTGCACTGTTGAACAACTCAAACAGCCCTGCTTCGTCTCCGACAACATACGACACAGCGGATTCTGCTCCACCGAGTCATCCCGCTGCCTCAATGAGTGCACCGGTCGTAACGTCAGCGACAGACCCGTCGCACCACGAAAGGCGAGCTGATACTCTTTAAATAATGCGGATTCCGACAATTTCGCCACCAAACGCCGCCCACGACGCTGCTCAGAGGTCACTTCGTCAGCACTGATTGGGCAAGTTTCTGGTAGCATTACTTGAGTTTATATCGATTGTGAGAAAATATGCACAGTGATGTGCTCAATATGCGAAGACAAGCTAGGGCCACCTATGAAATAATCAAGACATGCATGCACACTTAATCAGCTACCTTCAGGACAACCGGGACCAAATCATCGAGAATTGGTTACTGGAAGCTGAAATACAGGCGATGCACACCGACCACGCATCCTCGGAAACTTGCCCCGCTGGCGTGCCAATAGAATTCCTATCCCACGCATTCGAGCGCACCCTCAAAGTGATCGAATCCGGAAAGGCTCCCGAGAACAAGAGCGATGGCATGCACTTGGATGACATCCTCGGCTCCACTTGCACCTGCAAGCAACGCACTATGGGCGGTCGTGTCTGTATGGAGTTGCATGATTCCGGCTTAGTCGCATTTCTAAGTGTTTTTGACACGAACTGGGATACGACCCATGAATTCAATGAATTTGACCGCGAGCACTTTGCCGACTTAATCAACCATGCCCTCTCCGGCGTAATCTCCAACGAAATCGAGCACTGCCATTATAAGCATTTCCGCTCTGACTGTCCCTTCGTCGAGGGCTACCCTAGCAGTAGCCAAGCTTAAAGCACATGAAAGTCCTACTACTAACCGTCTTCCTGAGCCTATTATTAGCTGCGCTCTTTTTACTATTCTTTCTCCTTGAACGCCGAGGCAAGACCCTCACTAGCCCAGAACAGGACGCACTACGCCCTTTTGACAACGAAACACCTATAGCCGCTTCGCGCAAATGACTACAAAACCCACTACTACCACTATCGTATACGATGATGATTCCGTAAGGAAGTTTATGATCGCATCCATCTTCTGGGCCCTCGTGGGCATGGGAGCGGGTGTGCTCATTGCCTTCCAGTTGAATTATTGGCAAATGAACGGCAAGTTTCTCGAATGGATCACATTTGGACTCTTAAAAAGTGAGGGGGTCGAATTCCTCACTTTCGGCCGCCTACGTCCGCTGCATACGAATGCCGCGATTTTTGCCTTCGTCGGCAACATGATGTTTGCTGGGATTTACTACTCCACGCAGCGTCTTTGCCGCGCTCGAATGGCGTCCGATTTACTCAGTAAAATCAATTTCTGGGGCTGGCAGTTGATCATCGTCTGCGCAGCCATCTCGCTCCCCGCAGGCTTCACGCGCGGCAAAGAATACGCAGAGCTGATCTGGCCCATCAATATCATGGTGGCTGTCATCTGGCTCATCTTTGCAGCCAACTTCTTCTGGACGCTTGCGAAGCGTAACGAAAAATCACTCTACGTCGGCCTCTGGTTCTACATCGCGACGATCGTCACGATCACCATGCTCTATGTGGTCAATCACCTCTCGATTCCGACTAGCTTCACACACAGTTACCCACTTTTCGGCGGCGTTCAAGACGCTCTGGTGCAATGGTGGTATGGCCACAACGCCGTGGCGTTCTTCCTGACCACTCCGATGCTCGGCATCATGTATTACTTCGTCCCGAAAGCGGCGAATCGGCCGGTTTATTCGTATCGCCTGTCGATCATTCACTTTTGGTCGCTGGTATTCATCTACATCTGGGCAGGCCCTCACCACTTGCTCAACACAGCACTCCCTGAGTGGCTTCAGTCGCTCGGCATGATCTTCAGCCTCATGCTCTGGGCACCGTCTTGGGCAGGCATGCTCAATGGTCTTCTCACCCTCCGCGGCGCTTGGGATAAGCTGCTCACTGACCCGATCATTAAATTCTTCGCCGCAGCGGTTACCTTCTATGGCATGTGCACCTTTGAAGGTCCGCTACTCTCCATTAAGGCAGTCAACGCCCTCTCCCACTACACCGACTGGACCGTCGGCCACGTGCACAGCGGCACCCTTGGTTGGAATGGTTTCCTCGCTGCCGGTATGTTCTACTGGCTCGCGCCTCGCCTGTGGAAGACAAAACTCTACTCCACCGCACTCGCCAACGCCCACTTCTGGCTAGGCATGGTCGGCATCCTCCTCTACGTCGCATCGATGTGGGTCGCAGGCATCACCCAAGGCCTCATGCTCAATGCCACGATCGAAGGTGGCACCTTACTACAGTATACATTCCTCGAGACACTTCAATCCATCCGCCCAGTGATGCTATTCCGCGCGATCGGCGGCAGCCTCTACGTCCTCGGGTTTGCACTCTGCGCCTACAACATCTGGCGCACCGCGAAGAGCGGCACGCCCGTCAACGGCACGATTGAAGTCGAAGTCACCGACATCGAGACACCGAGCGCAGTCAAGAGCTTCCTTTCGGCTCCAGTCATCTACTCGCTGCTGATCGTATTCGCAATCTGCCTGACCATCTTCAGCAACGGCGCCCTGTTTATCTTCGGCACCTTCCTAACAATCACCTTCATCATCGTCGCCATCGCACACTTCGAAGTCTGTAAAGCGACTTGGAATGATTGGTATACTCAACTACTCGACCATGGTTTTGCCTTCACGGTATTGACCATCGTCGCAGCTGGTATCGGTGGTGCGATTCAGATCATTCCGACGGTTACCATGCAGCGCGCAGACAACATCGAAGGCCGCATTCAAGTGCCTTACACGCCACTCGAGCTCGCCGGTCGCGACATTTACGTCAGTGAAGGTTGCTACAACTGCCACTCACAAATGATCCGCACACTCGTGCCGGACGTCATGCGCTATGGAAAGACCGGACATGGAGAAGGTTACTCACATCTTGGCGAATCGATCTACGACTTCCCCTACCAATGGGGCTCGAAGCGCACGGGGCCGGATCTCGCCCGCGAAGGCGGCTTCCGATCCGACGACTGGCACTACTTTCACATGATGAACCCACGTGACATATCGCCAGGCTCCACGATGCCGAACTACCCATGGCTCTTCAAAAAGCCGATCAAGGTCAGTCAACTGCCGCGCAAAATCGATGTCATGCGCATGCTAGGCGTGCCTTACCCGATCGACCTATCCGAAGAAGATATCCGGAATCAGATCGACGAACAAGCAGCTGGCATCGTTGCCCGCCTCGCCGACAAGGGAGCTTTCACAGAGCCTGACAAGGAGATCGTCGCCCTCATCGCTTATCTTCAAAAGCTAGGCACTTACGAACTCTCCTCCGAGAAAGAAGCCCGCGAAGCAGCGGAATAATTAACCATTAGTCATTCACTATTATGTTTAAACGCATCATCTACGACGACTGGACGAGCATCATTCCGCTCATCTCATTCTGGCTCACCTTTGGCGTTTTTCTCGCCATCACTGTCCGTGCACTCTTCCTAAAGAAATCGACAGTCAGCCACATGGAAAACCTCCCCTTGGAGGACGACGAAACTTCAACCCAAGCAGCAAGCAAATGAACACAGGCGAAGATAAAGACGCACTCCCCGTCAAACAAGAAGATCTACCTGAAGGTGTGATCCTCCGCGATCACGTCGTCGACGGCATCCAAGAATACGATCAACGCCTCCCCTTTTGGTGGCTTTGCATTCTCTTCAGCATGATCGTCTTCTCGATCATCTACTGGCTGGTGCTCGACGACCGTAGCTTTGTCGGCGGTAAGGACCATCAACTCGAAGCAAGACTCACCGAAATCGAAACCAAGAAGCTAGCCAACTCGATTGATGTGAGTAACGACGATCTCTTCTGGGACATGAGCGACAATCCGGCATTTGTCAGCGCAGGACAAGCCACCTTCGAAGCCAACTGTATCGCTTGCCATGGTAAAGAGCTCCAGGGCGGCATCGGCTTCAACCTAGTCGATGCCGAATGGGTGCACGGTGCGAACCCTTCCGAGATCTATGTAACGATCGACAAAGGTGTGCCCGCCAAAGGCATGCAGGCATGGGGCTCCATCCTAGGCCAGAAGCGCATAACCGAAGTGGTCTCCTATATTCTGAGCAAAAACGATAAAGAGCAAATGCAAGCGACCGCCAAAGAAGAAGGCGAGCCAAGCGCTGAAAAAAAAATGATGTAGCTCCCGTTGTAACGGCCAAACGCGGCCGATCGTGAAAATCCACACTTGCCGACCCTTCTACTGTGACACGTGCCAGCTCTTCAACTCCCGAAGAGCTGGCGCTGGATCAGCGTATTCTAGACTTCAGAGATTATAACCAAGATAAGGAGTCGGATTAACGACACCTCACTCTAACTTCCCCGTTCGACGTTTTCATGATTCATCAACAAAATGAGCACTTAAGTCATGAGCAAACTCAACCAACCAAACCGCGAGTCAGTCACCACAATCAATCGGGATGGCTCCCGTAAAATCCTGCACCCTGCAGACGTCAGCGGAGCGTTTACACGTTGGCGCCGACTCTTCGCAGCCATGCTGGTCGGAGTGTATGTATTACTCCCGTGGATACCCATCAACGGTAACCCCGCAGTATTCCTCGACGTCCTCAATCGACGCTTCCACCTGTTTGGTCTGACCTTTGCCGCGCAGGATCTCTGGCTGGCATTCTTCTTTATCACAGGCGTCGGATTCTCGCTGTTCTTTATTACCGCACTCTTCGGCCGTCTCTGGTGCGGCTGGGCATGCCCGCAAACCGTCTTCCTCGAACATGTGTATCGACGTGTCGAGCGCTGGATCGAAGGCGATGCAACCAAGCGTCGACTACTCGACCAACAACCTTGGAGCTTCGACAAATTCAGTAAACGCGGCCTAAAACAAGCAGTCTTTGCAATCATCTCGTTAATGATTGCGCACCTATTCCTCGCCTACTTCATCTCGATCCCTCAGCTCTACGCATGGATGACGAGCAACCCCAAAGAACACTGGGGCGCCTTCGTATTCGTCTTTATCGCCAGTGGCATCATCTACTTCAACTTTGCATGGTTTCGCGAGCAACTCTGCCTGGTCATCTGCCCTTACGGCCGCCTTCAGTCGGCACTGATCGACGACGACTCGATTATTATCGGCTACGACGAAGATCGTGGAGAACCGCGTGGTAAAGCAAAGCAAACAGGTATCGGCGACTGCATCGACTGCACACGCTGCGTGCAGGTCTGCCCCACAGGTATCGACATTCGCCAAGGGCTTCAGATTGAGTGTATCGGCTGCTCAAACTGTATCGATGCTTGTGATGCGATCATGACAAAGCTCAACCGCCCGAAGGGGCTGATACGCTACGACTCTCAAAATGGGCTGGCAGGAAAGAAGAAGCGAATCCTACGCCCACGCATCATACTATACTTTGTGCTCATGCTGATCGGTGCCACCGCAATGACGCTCTCGGCCATGCAATTACGCAGCGCCAACATGAACATCGTGCGTATGACAGGCGCGCCCTACTTCATCACCGAAACAACGGTGCGCAACCAATATATGCTACGCGTCATCAACAAGAGCAGCGAAGCGAAGACCTACACCGTCAATTGCAACGCTCCAGATCAAATCTTTGCCATGGAAGGCAATGAAGACGGCATCACCGTGCAGCCAATGGGAGAAGAAGTCCGCCCAGTGATCATCACCATCCAAAAAGAGAACTACACCGGCCGCTTCACACTGGAACTTTCCCTCGTCGCACCGGACGGGCATAGTATCATCAGACGCGATGCAGAATTCATCGGCCCGAACGCAGAACTACTACGGCAGCATAATGCAAAAAACGCAGCCTCCAAAGTCACACCATAATATGACTCAGACAGAGAAAAAGAAATTTGCGTGGTCCCTTTGGATTCCCGTCATCCTTGCCTTCCTGCTAGTCAGCGCCGCGTGGTTCACCTTGATCAAAATTGCCAAGGAGAACCCGACTGAAGTGATCGAAGTCGACACGTCACGGCCGGAGTAACTGAAGTATTGTCTTCCCATTTTTACTCTTAATTTATTGAAACTGTCATTGTTCATCAATTCGCCAAGCTCCTCGCCCCAAAGGGGCAACCCGTGTCAGCCCGGGGCAACGCCCCGGGGATTCAACGCCAAAGCAACGAGTCCTGAAAGGGCGCTCCAATCAATGCCGCAATCAATCGCGGGATTAGGGCGCCCTTTCAGGGCTTTCGACCGCTGGTTCATTCAAATCCTAGGGCGTTGCCCTAGGCTGGCATAGGACGCACCTTTGGTGCTACAACCATCGCTTCAAATGGCCACCACCACCACCACCAAAACCACCCACTCCAC
>Ga0209533_1001961_pt1 | contig 19000 bp, 18 predicted proteins | sample COG_04_FD_184748 | JGI IMG/M metagenome (GOLD analysis project Ga0209533, IMG submission 184748) | Pelagic Microbial community sample from North Sea - COGITO 998_met_04 (SPAdes) (version 2) | ecosystem: Environmental > Aquatic > Marine > Neritic zone/Coastal water | place: Helgoland, sampling...
GTTACTGTCAATTGTTTCATCCCACCAATTGTTACCAGAAGCACTCAAAGTTATTCCATCTGGGGTTGTCCCATCCACGTCATATTCGTGCACGATTGTGGCTGCGGTACCAATCAATGTCATCTTATTGTTGTTATCGGCATATAATCCATTTGCAGTTATCACACAAACGTTCGTCGAGTGTGCCATGGCAAATAATGTTGTCATTAAAAGAATAATCATTTTTAATAAATGAAGACTTGCTACTTATATACGTTTGAATTTTATTTTTTTAAATCACTACAGCTTTGTTAAACCCACACACTAAATTTGTTTCCGCATCTACCAATACACCATTTGAAACGACAACACAACCATCTTCAAACCCATCCATTGTTTTTAGTGCTTCGACAACCGCCGCTGTTCCGTAGAAGGGATGGGTCGCCACTGGGTCCTGTTCTATGCCATGAGCAAACGTGATGCATGGTACTGAATCACCCATCAACATGTCTTCGTAGCCGGGTTCTAACAAAAAGCTGAAGATATCAATATTCGTCATCTCCTTGGTTTCCGCGAGATATATTGGGAAAGACCATACGCCGTTTACTTTGATTGGATGCCACTGCGTCACTTGCAGACCTCCGTACTCCACTATATCTACTTTGTTGCACGGTGTCTTCACGACACACTGCATTTTCGCCGGTCCTTTGGTGGTTGCTACGGTGTCACCTTTTTGAATTTCCGAGCACGGTTTTGCAGTACCGTCCGCCATAATTACCACTGTATTTGCAGTAAAGCACGGCCCAGAAGAACAATTGTACGCAGCCATCGAAAAATTGTGGTTGGCTCGTCCGGTTTCAAACCTCGAAGCGTGGGACGGTTCGGGCGGCGGTAAATTGTTAAAGAGGTCGTCCAGATGGTCCCTCGTCTGTTGAAACGTGGGTCCGCCGTAGTGCTGAACGCCCGGGTCTAAAAAATTATTACAATTTTGACGCCAATGTGTCAACGCAATGGAGGGCATAAAATGTCTACCCCATTTTTGAAAGGCTACCGGTTCAATTGCTTCCGTAATCTGCCCGGCCATGTCTTGTTTGAGTTTGGGACAAGTAATTTGGTTGATCACGCGTTCAATGCAGGCTTCCTTCTCGGAAGATTTCCAACATTCCAAGATACCGGCCGCAACCACCTGTCTGTCATTGGTTTCTAATGAACCGTGTTTCAAAGATGCTTCTTTCGTACATTGTGATGTTTTTAGAGATACTTTGACGTCGCCCGAATGTTGAAAGAAAATATGTCTTGGCTGGCCGTGGCAAATGGGTCCAATTGGCACAGAGTACCCCCAAGATGTTTTCTGTGCAGTTGGAACACCCTTTATTTCACCGTCTGTCTCGACGAGTAACCAAGCTTTGTCCAAATAAGTCACCAATTCATTGGCCATTCGGTGCACGAAGACTGTGCCCACCATGCCGATGTCGGGGATGAAGGCATAAGAACCCTGAGTTTCGTTTGCCATATTGAACAGTAAATCCGAATCAAGTTGATACCCGAACCCAAACGTGTGGAGAACAACGTCCAAGTCGGGACGTTTATCGATGTATTCACGCAGCATGCGCATATGACCTTTGGGTGGCTCAATATTTGGGCAACCGTCCGTCAACAAAAACAGCGTTCCAAAATCTTTCAATTGATCAAACCCAGTTTTGATGCCGTCCCAAATGTTGGTCGCACCTTGCTCGGTGATTTTAATCAACTCGATTTTCAACAGCCCTTTGTTCCCATCTGTCATGGGCTTCATTGGAAACACAACCGCAGCGCGATTGGAAAAGGTAACCACTGAAACCTCGTCGTACGGTCGCATTGCCGTCACGCATGTCAAAATTGCATGTTTGGCAACATCCAACCGGGTCAACCCCGTTGATTCGCCGGGCGGGTCAGCTCTCGATGACATTGAACCCGAAACATCCAGAACAAACACAATTTTCTTGGGGTTTGCGGGACCATCGTCGACTCTGACGGTCAATTGGGACTCGTTTGAATGGGTGTTTAAAGTGACTGATGTCTCGAACAGGTCTTGTTTTTTAGTTTCTGATGATGGTGGTTCCTCACTTAATTCGGAAATGGCATTGAGAACTGCCCGGTTTGGTCGAAGGTCTTCTACGGACATATTCCGGCGTGTCATTGGAGATGTGCCATGGACACGCAGCCACTGTTCAATAGCCGCACGTTCGTAGGTATGGCCATCTTTGTCAATAACAGGGTCTACCATGGTTTGATAAGTAATACAACATTGGTGAGCAGCAATAGACGACATTTTTTGTTAGAAAATTAAAAGTTATATTCTATTTCACATATGTCCAACGTATTCTACCTGTCGTACAAAGGCGGTAATTTATGGTGTGTTTCTAGCAATCGTTTGGGGAGAAAGGCGGTAATTTATGGATTTTTTGAACTGTTGGATATAATCTCAACAATTTGTATTGCCGTTCTCGCTGTTCTCGCATCCAACTGTTTAAGAATTTATAACTTCCTGATATTATAGAACTGTTAGACAATAAGAGTTGATATTCTTTTGGTGAGATTTTTGAAATTCCAATCACTATGTCTTTTGGATTTGGTCCGTAAACAATTGTTCCGCACGCTTTGGGAACTTTTTGTAACAAATCAAATGGTCTGGCCATATTTAGAATACCAATGTCGCACATATATAAGTCATTTACGTCCCGTAAATATATTAAGTCTTGTTCTAAAGGCGTATTTAATTCGTCAATTTGTTGTTTTTCTTTATAGTCTTGGCCCAATTCGTGAACACAGCGCTTTAAATTCTCCAACTTGGACGGATTTTTTATATTGAGATGAAGACCTTTACGAGGTCTAGTTATTGTTTTCGTTTTATAATCCGACAGTGCGGCTTCATAATACTTTTGCTTTCGATTATTCAAAAATAATAATTTCGCCACACATAAACGATGACAAAATGCGTCGATTCTACGTTGTTCTTCACTAAAATCAACTTTTCCAGGTAAAAAATTGGCCATATCGTGGGCAGAGGATTTCTGTCTAATTCCTAAATTAAAATTGTCGTTATCGTTACATTGATGATGTGATGGGCCAAAGATTGAGCGACCACTGATGTGATCACCAGTAATATGATAATTATGCGTATTCATTTCTGAACGTATTAACTTCAAGTCTTTGTAGGTCGTCGTTTCTAAGCCTGCGTTAAATATAATCGCGCCTGAACACTCTGGCAATACGTTTCGTAACTTTCTCAAGAGCGCTAAAGCCATCGAACCGCCGAGACTATGTCCGGTAAAAAATACTTGATGAAACGCGGGCAAATCCATCAATACCCTAATTACTAACGCTTCATTATTTTTAAAGCGTGCTGATGTGTGAATTGTTCCGTTCCTCACAGTCAAGTTTTGGTCTTTCCATTCTGTATTGCCATGTGTTATCCCTCTTGTTCCACGGGTTCCAAATACAATCCTACGAAATTTATCTTGGTCACGATAAGTCATATATGTACATATGCTACCTGTTGAATATTCTTTCATGTAACGCAGTCTAGTACCGTCCAACATGTCAACAAACCGCTGCCGTGGTGTTTCATATCCGGCATCTTGACATTGATAATGACCAAGATAAGTTGCGTTTGTAATATCGAGTGCAAAGTTATGTTCAGGACGAATGACTGCTGCATATTTTTTTTCAGATTTTAAATATGTGATGTGAGGTTGGCCGTAATAAAGTTCCTTCTTGTCACGACGTTTGTGTAATTCGTTGTACTCTTCTTTGTGTTCCCCCCAACTGTTTTTGAATAACATTTGAAATGCTGCCCCTGATATTTTGTCTCTTTTCAAGCGTGTTTCCCAATCATCGGTTTGTTTGACAACGTACAGTTGTTCGGCGGTCATTTCTTTGTTTTGATTTTCAATCATTTCTTTGATTTTGTCCGATCTTTTTTTCATCCTTTTAAACCAATGTTGCTCGGCCGTTTTTTTCTTCTTCTTTTTATCCTCAGTATGGGCAAATGTTAGTAAATGGTCTCTAACATTATTAACAAGGTATTTAACAACGGGATGTTGTGGAACATAATCTTGTTTAACACTAGTTTTTTCCATACTTTTATTTTTTGTAAACACAGACATTTTAACAAATTTTCGACAGTATATATAGTGTGTATTTTTAGTGAGATATTTAAAAAAAATGGAACAACTCGACACATGCTATACAGGTCAAGCATCTAATTTTAAATGTCTCCACAGCAAGAAATCAATCGAAATAGCTTCACACATTTTGAAAGAAAAAGAGACAGAGTATAAAGAAACACACAAATTGAAATTTGATTGTTTTTTCAAGGAAGAGCAGAAGTTAAGCGAAATTACACACGAATTTTCCTTAAAATATATAGAAGGCTACACACCTTTAAAACCTGGCGACATTCTCTATTATCCATGTGCCAACGGTAGAGTTGGCAAATTTCTAGGCATGGAACACGCCTCCATCTACATTGGCAATGGCGCTTGCATACATCTGTGGCAAGACGCTGGTGAAGCCAGGATTATAACAACCTCTGTGAAGTTGGCATGTAGTTCCATTTGTAATTTGTACGCCTTAGATATTTCCAAGATTGCATTCATGAAATTTCACGATAGAATAGGTATCATTCGCGAAGCAGTCAAAGCATTAAAAGAAACAGACTCAAAAGGTGGTACACATGGTAATTACAATGCATTTACAAACAATTGTCATCAGTGGGTTTTAGATGTGGCGTCCGTACGAAATCTAACACAAATACACAGTAGGTTACACTCGAGATGTCTCCCTTTTAACCAACATATCAAAAAATCTAAAAAATTGGCAGAAAAACGGAAAGAGGAAGCTGACAAACAAGCTACGAAAGACGTCAGAGATGCCCATAAGAAAATGGCTACTATGGCAAATAGGTCGTCGTCATTCAAACAATTTGTAAATGAATGATATAAGATTGCTACTATAAGAATTGGGATGGCAAATGGTGCTGCAACAAAACGGTGCCCGTGTGGAAACAACTTGGAGCTAGACGGCCTCGGCGATCCAAAGCCGTGCCCGCAGATCCAAAATATTGGCGGTCCACAAGGCCAAAAGCCACATCGATTAAGCTTTCATCGGTGCTTTCAAACGCCCATGGGATTTGTAATTCTGGAGAACCACATCTTTGGCCAAAAAACGCAAATCCTCGCTTTTATTCAGTACTCGAATCGTGGGTAACGGCATAATTGCCCTTACCATTTGTTCTTGGCACGCGCTGTAGTGTTCTTGGTACACATGGGCGTCTCCAACTTGAATGAGCAATCTCCCTGGCTCTCGACCAACGTTTTCAGCAATCAACTGTGTCAGTAAGGCCGTCGAAGCAATGTTAAACGGGAGCCCGAGGAAAACATCGGCCGAGCGTTGTGTCATCATGCACGAAACGCGCTCGTCGTGTTCGACGTAAAATTGATACATGACGTGGCACGGTGGCAAGCACATTTGCTCTTGTTGTGCCGGGCACCATGCGGACAATACCATGCGGCGCGAATGGGGGTCCGTTTTCAGCAAATGTATAATGGACGCGATTTGGTCGTGGCCTTTTCCAGTATAATCCGCGTGGCAATCGGTGTACTCTGCGCCAAAATGACGCCATTGAAAGCCATACACAGGCCCAGCGTCGTAGTTTCGGGTCGCCGAATTGCCGTCCCAGATGTGCACCTTTTTATCGCGCAATTCTTGGACGTTGGTGGAGCCGCGTAAAAACCAAGACAGTTCCTCGACGATGCCTCTCCAAAACATTTTCTTGGTTGTTAAAAGTGGGAATCCGTCGGCCAGGTCACACTCAAGAGTGGCACCAAACATGCTTTTGACGACACCGTTTCGCGATTCGCGTTCTCGTCCATGGCGAAGAATGTGGTGCAACAAGTCAATGTATTGGGATTCCATTTGTTTCAGCAAGTGATATTTAAATACTAAAAAATGGGTATTTATTTGTTCGGCATTTTATGAAATGTCAACAGAAAAACCACAATGGGAATTTTATGCAGAATCCTTAATGTTTCAATCGCCGAATCCCAGCCAACTACCATGGCCCAACTTTCCTGATTTAATTAAACCCGCAAAACAGAGCACAGAAAAAATCAAAGAAAAGGAGAACAAAAAGGACTATTTGAACGGCTGATTATTCGTCATATGTTTCACTGTGGCCAACCGTCCTGTCCAAAAGTACCCAATCATATTGCTGTAATACCAGATTCACTCAACAAAACAAGTTATCTCACATTAATCGAGTGGGGTATCCAGCACGAGTTGACAGAATTGTCGCTGTTCGTATGGCCCAATAGTTATTGGGCCGAAGATACGGTCAAGTTGAAGCAGGAATGGGATCTGTTGTACCAAGAATTGCCCGAATTATATTGCCAATATAAATTCGTCACCTCGAATCACAAAATGCCTGTCAATCCCATTCCAAATAACAAAGGAATGATGGTCACTATGTACGTGTCGTACGGGTTTGACGAGTGCATTAAATCGGTTGGGTCCAATCCGGACGTATTGATCTGTACCGGTGGGTATCACGATTTAAATAATTTTTGCATGGACAAACTAAGTTCGACTGAATTTAAATTTACCAACGTTCTGTTTGAACATTGCGATGAAGAAGTGTGGGACGATTTTTTCTCCGAGTAGCAAGGAGAGTTTGGAGATTTGAAACGAATCGGTGTTGCACAGTTTGTCGTCCAGCCAAAAATGTTTCAACAAAACCGTGGGACAGATGTTTCGATTGCGCGACATTTTTGCCGTCGAAGTCGGGGTCAACACAATTACATGTATCTTGGCACGGTGCGTCCATTGGATTCGCCGAATAATACCGCTGTTTAGGACCCCAATGAATATGTGATGGCGAACCCAATACAAACAAAATAGGAAAAACAAAAGGTAATACATTTAGTTTATTTGAGTCGATTAAATAGGAATTTAAAGTTCCTCTTTTCCTTTCTTTTTGTTATTTAATACCCCGTTGACCATGCTAATGTCGTATTTTTTCGCAATTTCGTCAAGACTGCTTTCCTTGTCCGCGGCCAATGCTTCGTATTTTTTTTGGAGTTTTTGGACTTCTGTTTTAAACAATTCTTCTGTCTCAGTACGTGCCTTTTCTTCACTGTCCACCATTTCTTGGAGCTCCTCTTCAGTGTTGTCTTGGTATGCTTTAATGGTTGTGAGTTGTTCGGGGTCGCAGTTTTCCAAAGTACCAACATCACAACTGGGCTTCAAACCAGCCGCAAATTTTTTCAAAGCAGCTTCGTCACGCCCCCCTTGGTAATCTTCCAAATTCGCGGGGTCACCGTGTTTAATTGTCGGAAATCCTTTCACGCCCACCTTTTCACATAAATCTTTGCCACTGCCAATGCAATCGACATCGGCGACCAAAATTGTGTCGGAGCTTTCGTACTCCGTCATCAACTTGTCCCATGTGGGTTTCATCGCTTTGCAATGCCCACACCACGGTGCAAAAAATTTCACAAAGACCGTTTTGCCCGCCGTTTTTTCTTCCCACGTGTCTGGGGTCAATTCCAAGCCAAATGCCATTGTAGTCATTGTTGCTAAAGTAAGAATGGATTTCATGTTTGTGTACAATTATTCACTGCCTAATATAGTCGTCTTGCGTCAAAATCTGGATTTAATTATTTTCAACTATTTGAGGTGCCGTCACTTGACAAATGAACAGGGCTGACACATGGCGACAAAAACTATTGGGACCGGATGGACCGGATATAACTGCCAAAAGGGAAATTTACTATACATTTATCCGATACCGGACAGACATAGCACATGGCCTCCTTACAACAATACAGGCCGACGTGCTCCGAACCTTCTCCGGGACGCAATGGATTGTCCACAACAAAGAAACAATAGAAAAACTGCTGGTTTCATACGCAGCCATACACAAAGGAGATTCGTATTTACAAGGGTTGAATTATTTCATGTCTGTATTACTCTACGTTTTTAAATCTACCGAACACGGCGAAGCCGACACGTGGTGGTGCTTTGCCCGAATTGTGGGGCTTGTCCGACCCCTCATGCCCGATTTCAACGTCGCGTGGTTTCACTGGGTACGCAGGCATTGGATTGGCGAGTTATATGCAAAATTGGATAACCGACCGCGGTTCCAAGCGATTTTATTTAACGAATTGGACGCGTTTTCGTCTTTGGTCACTGTCCGATGGTTTATGATATGGTTTGCCCAAACCGTAAAGTTTGTGGATTTGCCCGTGCTCTGGGATTTTCTTATTGAACAACCACCTCAAAAATTGATGAGGGTGTACACGCTGTTGACGTACGAAATATTGGAAGAAGCGGCACCCTCCATCACATACGATTGGTCCAAAAACCCTTCCGAACTGTTATTTTCCATATTAGGATTGCAAGTGGAAAACATCGGCGAGGCCATTGAAAGAGTCCGACGAAAGCTCTAAAAGCTGAGCGCGTCCGTGTCGTACTCTTCAAACTGTAGGTTTTCACGCCAGCGTTTCAGTTCTTTGATGGAGCGGAATTTTGTGCCGTCAATTGAAAAATAGTATTTGTCAACTCGCCTGCCGAACGTCCTTGCAACTTCTTGTACGCGAAACCATTGCGGCACACCACGCTTCATTTCGTTCTCGTTGGGTGCTCGAATGGTTTCGCGTATTACTTTTATTTGTTTTTTGTGCATCCACCCTAAAAAATGAACTCCCCATGAGATCCCGTACGAAAGTGTTTCTTGCATGTGTATATTATAGTCTTGTTTAAATATAATCTTTTTTTAGAATTGAGTCATTTCCGTTTACTTTGTTTGGCCCATTCCGGAAAATTTCAAAACCAATGTGAAATCCGAACTCATTTGAAATCCGAACTGAAATCCGAACCGATGTGAAATTTCAAACCTATGTGAAATCCGAACCGATGTGAAATTTCCAAACCCATGTGAAAATTCCGAATCGATGTGAAAAATCCGAATCGATGTGAAAAATCCTAACTCATTTGGAAAATTCCAAACCCATGTGAAAATTCCAAACCCATGTGAAATTTCAAACCTATGTGAAAGAACCCATGTGAAAATTCCGAATCGATGTGAAATCCGAACCCATGTGAAAAATTCCAAACTGATTTGAAATCCTAACTGAAATCCGAACCGATGTGAAATCCGAACCGATGTGACATTTGGTTGTAAATTATTTATTAAAATCATTATTAAAATCATTAATTAAAATCTTGCAGTATATTGTTTGTAAATTGGTGTAAAATGTGGTTGGGATTCGTCATCTTTTTCAATTGCTTTCTGACTTGTTATGTTACTGTGTAACATTTTGGCACCAATTCCAATGCCAATACCGACACTAATCCCACCCAAGAAATTCACTGTGCTCCATTGACCATCAGGAATATCAAAGTCTTCAGCAAATCCGTAAGTCCATTCAGTTGTATCTGTATCTTTTATTGCCCTTTTTGACCATGAGAAGTGCTTATACTTTGTAGTTGCCAAGTTGTTTAGCTTATTTTCACTGAAAGTTTTTCGAGTTCTTATCTTATCCATAAATGATTCTTCATGCGTATATGTATTTGTATCTGGGTCGTACTTTCCAATCACCTCTTGAGCCCTATTTTGTTTTCCAGAAGCCCGAAAACGCTCAACATTTTCATGGTGTGATGTGTGGTCGTTGTACCCCCCTTTGCGCTTAGTCGTGATTATAACATTGTGCCAGTGCCCCGTGCATGCACCCATGGAGCTAATTGTGGGCACTGGCTGGTTAAATGTGATACATTTAATTACGTAAACATCAACGACAACTCCAGTGAGAAATTTCGCCAGCCACAGACGTGCCCCATAATATTCAAGTATTTTCCCTAACTGCGCACATCCTCCTCCCAGCCAACTTGATTCTGAGGGCGTACTATAATCTGCTCCCATGAATTTACACAGAAACGGTACGAAAAATTTGGTCAGTATCAATAAATCCAAACTGCTAGCGTCGGACATATTGAGCATTTGTTTTAAGGCAAGCCCAAAATTACCCATGTTTGAAAGTATGCTCATGGCTGTGTTTCCCGCAGACTCGTAAAATGCACCGAATACCGACACTTTTGTTACTGAAGCCCCCCACGTCGTCATCAATGGTCCCAGGGTTGCAGCACCGAGAGCGATACCTGACCATGGCATAGCCAATGTGAGAAGCCCCGCCGATGATGCTAACATTGCTGCCGAACCGGCACCACCCACCCCGATGCCAGTGATTTGTAATGCGAAACCCGTTGCCTTTGCTGCTCCGGAGATAGGTGCCATATTCATAGCAAATGCTGACATACCATCCGTCACGCGACACACGGCATTAATAAATTCGTTGTCACCAAACAGTCGTTTGAACATTCCACTGACCCAGCTAGCAACATTTGAAGCACCTTTTGGGTCAACAGTACCAGCTCCATTTGATGTAACGGTTTTCACTAACTGTAAAATTTGTGGACCAATCAATTGTAGAAACAAATGTATAGCGGTTGCGCCCACAGTACCTGGACTTGAACCGAAGCAAAGCACTTGAATACCAACCGTGGAAACGATACACAATGCACCATAGCACATTTGTGTAATTACTGCGTGTTGTGCCATCCAATCGACAAAGGAAGACATCTTTCTAATTTGAGCGCCCACCAACGGTATGTTGTAAATCTTGTCCTTTATTTGATTAAAAATTGATTTCTCGTTTCCCAGATGCAATTTTTCAAACTCATCTCTTTTTTCAGCTGTGATGTGGTGACGTTCAGTGAGGCGTAACGTTTGATAAATAGTAAAGTGTTTCAACGCATTGTATATAAATGACAAGTTCAAATACTCGTCCATTTCTTCATGTTGTTTGTATTTCCACGTCGCGGCAAATGGATTCAAATTGCTGAATGTGGTATTGCTTTCACTGATTCCATCTCTTTCAGCTTCCTCCTCTAGCGCTTTGTCATTGCGGACATGGTCCCACGCTGGATTGCGTATTGTCTTGTTGCGCAGTGCCCTTTCTAGTCGCACTTTAAACGTATCATCAATTACTTGACCATTACCATTTTCCATACCCATTTCAATTAAGGCTAACAGTGGGTCCAAGTGGTTTTCAGTGAAATAATAATCGTGCGCTAACCCCTTTTTATCTACATGATGACAAGAATAGACCCACGTCTTCGTCCCGTCAACGTGGGTTGGATGTTTCTGAAACATTGCAACATCGCCTTCAGTTAGATGTTGCAGATTACTTAAAATGTATTTTTTGAGAGCAACGCAGTCAAAACAGAACTTTTTGGACGAAAAGCGTTTGAAAGGAACATGGAATACTTTTAAATCAAACTTATTGTCGTAAGCATTCTTCCCATTTTTAACACCTTGAACTTCGACTTTTGGGTCAACGTTCATATATGTTTGCCAATCCGGGAATCCGTTCCTCTCTACTTGTTCTCTTTTTGTCATTGATTGGACCTCGATATTATTTATTGCCTTTGTAACTTGTTTCTCATGAGGAATGGACGACTGCTGTTCAATTGTGTGTTCGTAGCCAGACCTAATTTCCTTGTAAAACATATTATTTTTTGCTTCACTGTTATTCACATAGTATATGACATCTCTCAGAGCATCATAAAATTCCTGTTCAGATTTTGTCGGATTGTCGTCCTCGTCCTCAAGTAGTTCGTCCTTTCTTAAGAGTAACTTGACAAGTGAATCTATAGTATATGACTTGTCCCATCGTTTGATATAAGATAGGATTATGTCCTTTACTTTGACGGGATCAGTTGAACTTTCATGTTTTAACATGTTATCCTCTAAAATGTTAGTCTCTATTCGCTCAATTTGTGTCAATTGCTTTTCAAGCTTTGCATAGTTAATGAGATTAACACCTATTTGAATCCACGAACAATTTTGCTTCAAATTGTCCATTTTAGCAATGTCATCGTGTTGGCCAAATCGTGCAGACTCAGGTATAGTCGATTCCAAAAGAGTCGTGACCGAACTTGAAATTTTAGTGAGTTTGTTAACAACGCGGTCTACAACTTTTTTAGTTGCTTTTCCTGTTGATTTGCTGAATAGTCCGGAAGCTAATTTCCCTGAGTATTCCCCAATGTGACGTTTTTTAACTAACTTGACACCAAGGGTCACAGCCTTCGTGACAAAGACAGAGCCGCCAATTGAAGCTGCAGTAAATTTCATTTCATCCGTCAGTACATCTTTTGCCAAATTACCTACAGAGGCCAATGCGGTGATAGCAACCCCTGTCACCAATCTTGTGACACTACCGACTTTTTCCACAAACTCTTTCTCTTTTGTTCTTTCTTTGCCACGATTCTTTTTATTCTTTTTTTTCCTTTTTTTCTTTTTATCGTGGTTGGTTGTCGATAGTTCCGAAAGAACGTCTTTGATGGGAACGTCTCTGATGAGAGCGTCTGGTATGTCTTTGATGACAAGGTCTTTGATGACAAGGTCTTTGATGGGATTTGCATCAGAAAATCTACCTTCAGCAGCCTGATTAGCCTCGTTTTTATAGGAAAACAAAAGTCTATTGCCTAACGTACACGCATCCGCTTTACCTGACAAATCCAATGACAAATTGTATAATCCATGTTTTTCTTGAGGATTTAGCGAATTTATTTTATTCACAAATGATTTGAACTTTTTTTCAGCGGGTCCAGTTTTGTCAAAACTCAGCGAAACATGAAATCGAGGTCCCTGTTTCACGATTTGTTCAAAAACATTTTTAAACAAAATATCTTTAAAGACTTCTTGTTTGATAAGTACCGCATCTTTCACAAACGCAAGTTTTGCTTGTTCTTCCACAGGAGCAAAGTTTTGCTTAAAATTTTTGGTCAATTCGGGCTGTAAGTCTCTTTTATTTTTTTCTAACTTCATCCTATCGATGTATTTCGATGCGTAAGCAAGACTTTTATTTACATCATGTATGGCAATAGCATCCACTGGAGCGTTTTTATCGTTAATAAACGACCACGTTCTTTCAGAATCACCTATCGGTTCATGAACTAGAATTCCTCCTGCATCGCGTATATACTTTTCAATTTTTTCGGGAATTTCCACAAGGTTTTTGTAGCGCTGTCGTAAGGATTGTGCTGTTCGCTTATTTTTATTCCTACGTTCATTTGCAGCCTTTTTTTTCCTACTTTTCTTGCCTTCGGAATGTTGGAATCTACGTTGAGATAATTCACCATGCACAGCATGCGCTTGTGAACCTTTAGTGTGGCGAAAATTTTCGGAATTAAACAAATTGTGACACGCAACATGTAATTCAACTCGGGGTCGCAACAGCTGCTTGATTTCATCGAGCGGCATTTTATTATCTTGTGTCACGTGTGAAAACGAATACTTTTGATGATGAATTGCAGACGCATGTAAAAAATTCTCGCACTTCATTTAGTAGGAAAGTTCGGTTTATATACTGTCGTTGTGCATACTACGACAACATTTTTTGAATTTTTTCCCGGAAAGGCACGGACACGGATCGTTCGGTTTGGATTTCATTTCTATTCAAAATATATCATATTTATAGTCTATTGACTTTACGTAAATGCAACTTATTGTCAATGCCGACGACCTCGGCTACAGTCCACACCGCGACCGTGGTATCTTCCAAGCTTTCCAGGACGGTATCGTCACGTCGGCGTCACTCATTGTGAACGGTGCATCCGCTGAACACGCTGCCAAGCAAGCCCAAGCCATCGGTCTCGAAATGGGCCTGCATCTCAACTTGACGGAAGGAAAACCTCTGACCAACGCACCGTCATTGACAAATTTCGCCGGAACCATGCACTACAAAATGAAGATTTGGGAAGAGTCGTTAAAAGAAGAAGACGTACAGCAAGAAACAATTGCGCAATTGGAGCGTTTCAAACAACTGACGGGTTCGTATCCATATCACATCGACGGGCATCAACATGTGCATGTGGCTCCAAGAATAGCGGAAATAATCGCACCTCTATTGCAACAATACGGCGTGCGTTCGACCCGCATTCCCGACCAAGATGTAGACAAAATCAAATGGCTAGAAGACGACGTGCGTGCGCGGTATAATCGGCGCTATGCAACGTCTGTCAAAGCGCGTTTGACGTACGCAAAATATGGGATAAGCGCTCCCGAGTGCATAGGCGTTGGACTCTGTGGGACGCAAATGACACAACATCGGATAAAGGCATGTCTCGAGGGAATGAGTGGCACCGTAGAGTTAATGGTGCATCCTGGCCACAATTCAACAGGAGAGACGGCTGGATGTGGTTCTGTGGAAGACGGTTTTGACGTAGACGAAGGACGCAAACACGAGTGCACGGTGCTGTGCGAGATGGATGTAACCCAAATTGAGATGACGACATGGGGGGAAATATTCGGCACATAAGAGGATTAGCGTTGGGAGAGTACAAAAAATAGTATGTTCATTAGTTTATCTCAATTCTTCCAACCATTCTTCCCAGCATTCGTGTTTGCAAAAATAGTATTGTCTTTTTTTTTTCTGTACAAGTTTCCAGCTCGAAATGTCCTTGGTCGTATTTACACATAAATAGTTGGCACAGTCGTAGCAAAATTCCAAAGAGGGTGGTGAAGAAGGTCTTTCAGTCGGTTCGGGTGTTGTCAGACGGTCGCGAACGCCCGCGCAGAAATCCCAGAAGCTTTCCATATACTGCATATTTAAAACGAAATATTTATAGTTGCATTTGAATGTTCTGGTTACTGTTGTGCGTAACCTCTATCGTAGCATACGATTACGATTGGGACCGCTTGCATTCCCAACAAACCGCGGAACAATTAAAACTAACAGTGGAAGATTATCGCGAAAATTTTCCCTGCTTGGATTGTCGCCAACATTTCCACTCCCTGTTGGAAATTCATCCTTTTCCATTGGACTACGTGCGAACCACGGAAGACGCCCGCGTGTGGTCATGGTTGACCCATAACTTGGTCAATGTACGACTGAACAAAACGTGGGAATCGTTTGACATTATGGACGAGTGCGTGCTGTAAACATATGTTGGGAATAAGTGAAACACAAACCAAACACAAAAAACACAATAAAACAATGTTGTGTGACCACCAACTTGAAGAAATATGGAAAAAAGCCCGAGATGTAGCACGCGATTTCCCAGTCACGTACCAGAACCTATTCGGCCACGAGCGCTTGGCTGTGTTGCACGTTCTGACCGAACCCATTCAAAGTACACTACACGCTGTTTTACAACAAAACGTTCCCACTGGAACCAAATGTATCATGGAAGGATGCACCGGAACACTTGATAAACGAGGAGGATGCACGGAAAAATGTACCCAATCGGGAGTCAATGTCATTCAAGATATCATTGACTGCAGGAATTGCGATTCCTATGGGTTTCCATGTCCTACGTGCCATACAGTTATTTTTAGAAAACAATTAAGACAATATTTAGATTACTAAGGATTAAATATGTATTTTATATTTTCGTAGACCCTTTATCAACATGTGCATGGTCACTTCGATATTGGGTTGATTCTTCCACTTCTTTAGGACCTTCTTGTCAATTTTTTTGGCGAGACCAAAATCAATAATACGCAATTCGTCATTGTCGTTCAACATCAAGTTCAGCGCATTCCCATCGTTGTGCAAAATTCCAATGTCGTCCAACTTTTCCATAATATGGCGCAAGTCGTCGGCAAAACGTTGACTGCCAGATTTTAGGACGTCGACGATACGTACCTGCATGGGTTCCATGAAAATGCGTTTGTTTTCGGTGTCGACGTGCATCACGTCGGGTGCAATGTTGGCGTCAGCGGCGCGGCGTTGAAAGTCAGCTTCCGCTTTTATTTTGGCCGACGATTTGTTTTTTTTGAATTGTTTCATCGCGGCTCTGAGACCATTGGGAAATTCGACCAAGTATACAACGCCTTGTGCACCATCTTGACCCAATTGTTCAATAACTTCAAAATCTTCGTCTTCCATTTTTGTTGTACTCGTAACAATTCAGTTAAATACACACATATTCTCTACAAAAAGGATTTTTTAAGGCTTAACGTATTGTTTGTAAACACCTCTCAATTCCATTAATAGTCGATAAAAATATTCCTTGTCACTTTCTTCGCGCATTAACTCGACAAGTTCTTGGACAAAATGTTCCGCTCCAACCCATTCTTCCATGCTGTCCAGTTCTATTTCGTATTTTCTGATTAGGCGTGTTTTGATGTCTTGGACCATTGCAATATCTCGTCTGTCAGAAACCAACGCCTCTTTCCTTCTTTGCAAGGTTTCAACAGCGTTCGTATAATCGGTCGCGTCTTTTTTCCAATCGTGTGGAAATTTTCTCTCAAAATAGATTGCAATTCGTTCCGGGATGCTCGCCGAACGCCTTTCGTCCTCTTCTTTTATTATACGACGATTACCGTTTTTATATTGTTGGTTTCGCTTGTGTTCGAATTTTCGTTTGGCTTCTGACAACTTTTTTTTTTCACCATTTTCATGATACGAAGACCAACCTCTATCCGGTTCGAATTTTACTGGTTCTTTCTTCTTTTGTGAGTTGCCCATATCACTAATTCCTTGGAACAATTTATACTTTGTTTTCACCAAGGAATTAAACCATTGAACCAGGTAAAAAATAATGTCGTTGCCCGATACCTACAACAACATCCACGACGAGATAACCAACGTCGGCGTTGGCGTCTTTGTGGACCACAGAGGAGAATACGTGCCGTCTACCGTCAATACCGCGTTTCCGACCCGTGGTTTCCAATCCTTTGAAGTAGGTTCGGCCGCGGTGATCGATGGAAGATGGGTGGGGGGTGACAAAAATGCTCCTTGGTACAAAGAAAACAACCCCGAACGCTGCAGTCTCAACATCGCACTGGGATACGCCGACGAACAGTTAAAACAATGTATACCGACGATAGAAGTCGATGGACGGACCGCCATTCAAAAATTGGAGGCTCTCGAAGTCGAGTGTCTCAAATTGGCTTTCATCGATCATCGGATCAAATGTTGCCACAAAGATAAATTGGAATCCGTGGACGATTACATTCGCCATGCCAATCGGCTCCAGAAAGGCACGCGCACGATAGGGGGTAACGATTATCCCGTGTTTCATTTATCGCGCATTGTTGTCAAATCGGGCAGACCTGTCTTATGGAATTACAACAACAGTGCAAAACTTTTTGTGAAACATACAGGTATCGAATTTGACGACAAACCTCCCCATCAAGACCCACTCAATTATTTGCCGCTGCACAGCATTGTGATTCCACGTATGAGACTTGTGTTTTATACCAATAAGGAACGCTATGGGGTTAAATTAGGCCTCGATACCGACATACGCATCGTAAGATTAGGACATGTTGCGCAAGTGTATGCCAACGCTGTGTATTTGACATTGTCCAGCTGCAAAACCCCAAACAGTCACACGACACCTCCTCGTTCAAGTGCTTTCAGCAGCTCCTCCAGCAGCTCTTCCAGCAGCTCTTCCAGCAGCTCTTCGGACGACTCTTTCCGAATCAAACGCAGACGCACGGGCTCCCCGCTCTCACAACCACCCATCTCGACCCCATAAAAAAAATACAAAACAATACTATATAAAGACCTGTACAAATAGAAATAAAAAAAGACATGATGATTTTTAAAATTATTTTAACTTTGTTGTTTATGACAACTAAATGGGTCGCGTCACGAACGACTATAGGAAAATTCAGGGGTGTGGTATCACAACTAAATCATAGTGTGGAGCAGCAGCGACGTCGTTTGAGTCAGGTGGCTATGTACAAGGTACGAACGAGTGGCAAGTGTGGCGACAGTGGTGATGGTTGGGGTATAATTACCTCGGCCACCGCGTGCCGCGCGGCGATGGTCGCGTTCACCAATTCGTTGTATATTGGTGCAGAAGTTGGCCATTTCATTCCATGCAATGGGTGCGCAACGTCGTGGATTCCTCGCGGGTGTACTTATGATAATTATGGTTTTGGCCTGACCTTCAACGCAGTGAACCCGACATTAGACTGTCACGAGAACAGCCCTGTTTGTCTCTGCACACTGACTTGTCAACCGGGCACTTACCAATACCAAAGACCTAACCTAGACTACCTTAAGACCACCAGCACTGCGCACCAGTCCACTGGTACATGCAAACCCTGTGCCAGTGATACTTACAGCACTGTTGGTGCATCAAGTTGTCCATATTCTGCATCTACTTGTCCTGCTGGAACCTATGCCAATGGTACAGCAGCGTGTGATCCATGTGACAGTGGTACTTACAGTACTGTTGGTGCCGCAAGTTGTCCATATTCTGCAACTACTTGTCCTGCTGGAACCTATGCCAGTGGTACAGCAGCGTGTGAAACATGTGCCGCCGGTTCTTACAGTACTGAGGGTGCGTCCAGTTGTACTCCCTGCGCCGCGGGCCAGTATTCGTCGTCTTCCAACGTTACCGAGTGTTCGACCTGTGCCGCTGGTTCGATTACCGATACTGGACCAAGTGACGGGGCGACCACGTGTACTCCTTGCGCCTCTGGTTTATTTTCAGTGTCTTCCAACGTTACCGAGTGTTCGACCTGTGCCGCTGGTTCGATTACCGATACTGGACCAAGTGACGGGGCGACCACGTGTACTCCCTGCGCCGTTGGCAAGTATTCACAGGATCACGATAAATATCATTGTGACACCTGTTACGCCGGTTCGATGACTGGCGTCATAGGCACGGGGGCAACTAACTGTACTGCGTGTGTTGCTGGTCAGTATTCGGTGGGTCAAGACGTTACCGTGTGTTCGACCTGCGGCCCCGGTTCGATTACTGGCGTCATAGGCACGGGGGCATCCACGTGTACTCCCTGCGCCGTGGGCAAGTATTCGTTGTCTTCCAACGTTACCGAATGTTCGATCTGTACGTCCATTGCCAATGCAGAAGTTCAATGCACCAATTCCACCGACCAAACCATCGTGTGCAATGCCGGATATTATGCAAATCCTGGCGATTCTTCGTGTTCGACCTG
>Ga0209533_1001964_pt1 | contig 18986 bp, 14 predicted proteins | sample COG_04_FD_184748 | JGI IMG/M metagenome (GOLD analysis project Ga0209533, IMG submission 184748) | Pelagic Microbial community sample from North Sea - COGITO 998_met_04 (SPAdes) (version 2) | ecosystem: Environmental > Aquatic > Marine > Neritic zone/Coastal water | place: Helgoland, sampling...
AAGTTAAGATACCAGGCTGAGAGATTTGCGGACAACGGCGTAAACCCGCCTACCTTTGATATCGAGCGTAAAAGACAATGCCAACCGATTCCCGCGTGCCGCCGACAAGCATGCCCGATACTCAACACGCACTCATGATGCATGGGTCACAATATATATCAATGAGTTAGGATGTTGTTATTCGTGTAACTACACTTAAACCTACACTAGATATTTAAGTGCAATTTAAATTTGATAATACGGCATAAGTTCAGATTAATTAGCAAGGCATAAGCCTTACTAGACTCAAGTGACTGTTAATCATTATCTCGCTGTTTCGAGCCTAGCAGGCGGAGCCAAACAAAACAAAGGCTTACCGAAAGGTAGCCCTTTGTGCTTTCTGGCTTGCCTAAAAGTGCAACTGAGCTGCAACCGCTTCTCTTATGATAGAGCTCTTTGCTCAATCTACACAGTAAATATGGACACCGCCTGAGGGTGACCACTCTGACAAAATATCGCCACTCACAACCACATCCTGCTCGATCCGACTATAATCCAAATACCTCCCAAAGCTTCCTATTTCACCGAGACTTTCAACCATACAACTTCTGGCATACTCAGCCAGCGAACTAAAATGCCCCACATAGGATAACCTTTTAATACAAACTTCTTCTCGATCTAGCCCGCCAACCACCTCGCGAAACTCAATACTACCTTCGCTTGTTCGCTCATAATGGGTATATGTTTTCATGTTTTGCCCTCTTGTTGTCGTTCGGAACACGCCCGCGGGTTCCTCTGCCGACTAGAGCGACTAGGCCGGGGGGAAAGAATCCCGCTAAATTGCGTAGGGGCTAACTTGCTTTCTAGTTGGAAACCGTCATTTCGCTTGATTCTAAGGGGATGCAATCCCCCTTAAGCCTTTTAAGAAAACCCTGTATCATTAGTCTTAAATGCCAATCCTAATAACCGATAACTAAGTGATGGAATTCAAGGACTTTAAGCAACTAGTAAGTGAGATCCCTACGGGAAAGCAATTACCTGATTCAACCTACGTACACGCAAGCGCCATTTCAGAGGTGCCGATTAAACTCGCCTCCGTTATGTTGAAAATTGCCGACGCGCTCAAAATCCCCGAAAGTGATTGGAACATACTCAAATTTTACAAACGTGATTTTAAAGTCGCATTTTTGTCTTACCCCGGTTTTGAAGACGATAGCTACCCAGCACTCCAACACAGTCACACTGTTGACCTATCAAAGCTAGCCGTTCGCAAAGCCGATTACAGTAAGTCTGAAAACCCCCCTATCCTTCACAGAAAAGAAACCTTTGTGAATGAGTCCCACCCTCTCCATGGGTTATTTACAGAACTCACAAAAGAAGGGGAAGCTATTGGCTTATACGACAACCCAAGATCCATCGGCTTTAAGAAAAACTGGCAGCGTCTTATTTCGAATAAAGGTTTTTATCTCGATGAAGGCGGCCGTTTGAAACCCAAAGCGGATAAACCCATAGCGGATGTAGATTCTGAGATTGTTGTCGACGGCGAAATTGATCGACATAAAACAGCGATTGATCGAAACCAGCTATCCCAACCCATGCAAATACTTGCTAGACACGATTACCTCAATGGCGACTTATCGATCCTAGATTATGGCTGCGGCAAAGGCGACGATGTCAAGGAACTAGAAGCACATGGGATTGATGTCTCCGGCTGGGATCCGGTGCATTATTCTGAAGGGACACTGATTAATTCTGACATTGTTAATTTAGGGTTTGTCCTCAATGTCATTGAAGATAGAGAGGAGCGTACCGCGACCTTAAAAAGAGCCTGGGAACTAGCAGACAAAGCGATGATCGTTTCCGTAATGATTGCTGGCGATAGCGTTATTAGCCAGTTTAAACCCTATAAAGACGGGGTCATAACCAGCCGCAATACCTTTCAGAAATACTATGCCCAATCAGAGTTTCGTTCATATGTAGAAACCAGCCTGGATGAAATGGCTATTGCAGTAGGCCAAGGAATATTCATTGTCTTTAAAGAAAAAATAGAAGAACAAAACTTCCTTCTCCAAAGGCAACATATTCGAAGAGATTGGCACCAAAAAACTCAGCGGGAAATCAAACGAAAAGAACCCGCTATTAAAAAGGAACTGATCGATAAACATATCGATCTTTTCACCGACTTCTGGGAAACAACCCTAGAGCTTGGCCGTATACCTGCCAATCGCGAATTTGAATTCTCAGAGCAGTTAAGGCGGGTTGCAGGCTCACACCAAAAAGCACTTTCAGCACTGACCAAGCGGTTTGGAGAGGAGCTTTTTCAAGAATCCTCTACTAGGAGAAAAGAGGATCTGTTAGTTTATTTTGCCCTAGGACTCTTTGAAAAAAGAAAACCCCAAGCACAAATGCCCGAATCACTAAAGCGGGACATAAAAGCATTCTATGGCTCTTACAACCTGACCCTAGATGCGGCTGAAAAAGCCTTATTTTCTGTGGGCAACCCTTCTATAATTGAGGAGGCTTGTATAAAAGCTTATGAACAACTAGAGTCCGGGGAATTCAATGATGGGCATAGTTATATTTTTCATAAGGACCTATTGGGGGAGCTTCCGACAGAGTTACGTATATATATTGGATGCGCAACCCAACTTTACGGAGATCTGGAAAATATCCAACTAATAAAAGCACATATGACTTCAGGAAAGGTCAGCCTGATGGGCTATAAGGACTGGGATTCAGAAACCCCACTACTGACAGAACGGATTAAGATAAAAATGAGAGAACAGGATGTGCATTTTTTTGACTATGTCGGAAAATTTACCCCCTCACCACTCGAAAATAAATACTTATTTGAATAAGAAACAAATGGATAAAATATGGGATCATTAACAGCGGATGCGGTTTCACTACACACTCTTTTTACTACAGAAGGTGGAATGATTGGGTTCAAAATACCTTCCTACCAAAGAACATATGACTGGGGGCAAGATAACATACAGCGTTATTTTGAAGACCTCCTATCAGGAATAAAGGACATCATTATTGATGAAGAGGCAAAAACCTTCATCGGTACAGTAATACTTGTTAATGAGAATAACCGAGAGGCCACATTTGAAGGAACTTCTTTTGCAGTTGTCGATGGCCAACAGCGACTCACCACCACATCGTTGATTGCTTCAACACTTCACAGAGAAATTGAGCACCTAAAAAATAATCTCCCGGAAATCCCTGAAGAGCTTTCTCGATGGATAAACGCAGAAAGTGGCTTTCTACTAAGAAAATTAGCAAACTGTATATTTGGCAATATCTCTCCTGACGGCGTGGACAACTACCCATTCCCTCGCATTGTAAGACATGGAGATACAAGAGCAGCAAGCAATGACGAGACCACATACAGATCACTAGCTGGAAGCTATTTGTATCAATATGCCCTGCATGTAAAAAACAGAGAAGAAGGTGATTTCGATTTTCAAATTGATGGAGACGAAGATGGCACTAGCCAGCGATTCCTAACAAATATCGAAACAATCTCGCAATTAATCGAAGCAGTTAAAACAGGCAATGCTGACGAAAATATAGACTTAGCATTCGAACCAATAACAGTTGATTACTTCCAAAACGAAAATCCAATAAAGTTATTTGAGAAACTCCCAGATGATCGCGCCGAAAGAAATGCGATCATTGATTCTATCGTGGAAAACAGTGAAGCAGTACTAGGGATATTATCACTGTGTGCATTCTCACACTACATACTGAAAAATGTATTGATTACAAAGGTAATAGCGACAGAAGAAAGATATGCCTTTGACATTTTTGACTCTCTAAATACAACTGGAGAACCATTAACTGCAATTGAAACTTTTAAGCCTAGACTGATAGAGTTTGAAGAAAGAAATGGAAGCTATGAAGAATCTGAAAGCAAGAAGCATTTCTCCATTGTCGAACAGAATATAAATAAATATGAACAAAACCACGACAGACAACAAGAAGCACAAGAAACCGTAATTTCTTTTGCTCTTTATTTAACTGGTGAAAAATGCTCTAGACATTTGAATGTCCAACGAAGGTATTTAAGGAACAACTTCAACTCAATAAATGACGATGAAAGAGAGGCAAAACGCAGCTTCATTAAGTCCTTATCTGAAATATCGATATACAGAAGCCTTTTTTGGAAAAAAAATAGCATGGCAGGTGAATTTCCAGAATGCGCAGACAGGCAAGTTACGCTAACGCTTCTGTCTTTACTTTCCGAGATGAATCACTCTTTAACAATACCGATCCTATCTAGATATTATTTTGATGCAATTGATAAAAATGACTGGTCAGTCTTCTCAAGGGCAGTAAAAGCATTATCTGCCTTTATCGTTATAAGACGCTCAGCAACTGGTGGAACAGCTGGCATAGATACAGTTTTCAGGGCCCTAATGACTAGAGGCGAATATAACAGGGATTCAAATAACGGCTTAAAGAAAAATTTTGACTCATCAAATCCACTTAAGAATGTTGATGAGCTGAAATCCTATCTACGCGACTGGCTGACTAGAAGACCAATCAATATATCAAACAAGGAAGAATGGATAACTAAAGCTTCAATTCAAGGAACATATAACAACTCTAAGCCTCTATGTAAACTTATACTATTGGCCGCAGCTCACAACTCCAGACCGAGGGAAGGCGAAGCCTGGAAGCTTGAAAAAACCAGACCAAGCCAAGAACTAACGCACCTGACTTATGATCTATGGCGGTCTGACAACTTTGAAACAATTGAACACATTGCACCTCAAAATCCACGTGACGACAGCTGGGAAAGAGCTATATACGAAGAGCCACATTTAATAAATTCTATCGGTAACTTAAGCTTATTGCCCAAGGGGCCAAACTCTGCTGTTGGAAACAATCCATGGCCAACAAAAAGACTTTTCTTTAAAGCATTCTCTGCTCCCACTGAAGTAGAAGTTCAAAGAGTTTTAGATGAAGCCAGGGCAGCAGGTGTAGATTTTGGCAATACAGAGGAGATGCTTCTGAGTTTGCAACAGCTTCCTATTGCCAAGACCATTTTTCCAAGAGAAAATTGGACAGCCATTATAATCAAAGAGAGAACAAGAGAATTACTAGGGTTAGCTTGGGATGAAATGAACGACTGGCTTTTTGTTTGATACTTATTTGTACCGGGCTAGATTTGATCTTACATGATTAATCATTAGACCATAGATGATCGTACAGTCTGAGTTCAGAACGAAAACAGCCCTTGATCAAATTTAATTAAGAGGTTGGAACCGGCAGCGTTGTGCCAAAAGAAGACTGGCTGAGCTTGTCGGTCAAGATAAAAGCGGACATTAACGCTTTAGGAAGGGGCTTCCGGTCAGGCAGTCCAGCTTGCTCAACCTGTTACAAGGCATTTTTCTCGGCCTTTGCAGCAAGTTCTTTTAAACTATTATTAAATTTAACTGCATCAGCAGCATAGTGTGCACGTCTATGGCAATTTGGGCAAAGGGCAATCACATTATTTGGGTGGTCCGGCCCACCATCAGCCAGTCGGTGTAAATGATGGCACTCTAGGTATGGTCCCGTCTTTGTTTGGAATGGGGCCGCTTCTTTGCAGCTTTCGCAAGCACCCTTAGATCGCGCAACCACATAGAGTTTTAATGCCTGTGAGCGATAGTATGCTACCTCTCGTTTTTCCTTAAAGCTTGATTTTAGCGGAGCTGATAACAAAGCAGCTTCACGTAGTTCTTTAGCGCTCTTTTTCTTTAAAGCCTTAGGATCTGGTGTGTTGTATATTGGCTTTGGTTCAGAAATTTGAGTAGTGTTCGGAATGGAGTTTATATCAAGATGAAAGATAAAAGCTTTTCGTTTGTCGCCGTTTCGATCTGGGCGTGTTTCCTCATGGTAGCCTAAGCATTCTGCTAGACCTATATAGCGTACATAAGCTTTTCTGGTGTACTCAAATACGTGAATAACTTTGTTATTCTGTACGTGATTGAGTATAGCCTTATTGCCCGATGACATAGTCATGTCACCAACTTGGCCCTCACCGGTATACCAGAAAACACCCTCTTCCCTGTACTCATCTCTGTAGCCGTGCTGCTCACCAGCATCAGAGGTAAATATGAATATTACTGGAGAGTCTTTTGGGGTAGAAATTCCACCTTGACCTTGGCCACCATATTGATCATGGATTTCTGAACTTCGTTTATATTCTTTCCCTATTTCAAACACGATATTTCCCTATGCCTTGTAACGCCTTTAGAAGGGGCTGCTGGTACAGCAGTCCCGCTTGCTATACTTGTTAAGCGACTGCTTATTATTCATACCATGACCTTGTATCTACTTCTAGGCTGTTAGTGTCAGCATGGATTTTATCAGGATCATCAACACTTGCATCTACTAAGACATTAAAAGGGAAGCTATTTGATATTTCACAGTAATCATCCCCCTTTCCATACTCTTGAGTGATAGAGATTGTTCCCTCAACACCAATAGTTATACCGTTTTTCTCAAGGTATTCTATCTCCAATTTTTCAGGCGATGTTTCATCTATTATGACGCGATGAGCGAGTATCATTAACTCATCAGGTGATGAATTAATAACGGCTTCAAAAACACGTTCCTGTATGCCGTTTTCCAGCTTTTCTAAAATGCTACTTTCTAGTACGTCGAGGTCCTTTATTACCTCAGAGGAACGCCGAATTATGAACTTCATATCATCGTAAAATTTACTAGGACAAGCTCGAAAGTGCTTCTCTGTGATATGAGTATATTTGTTAAAGAAATTAAACTCCTTCAAATATTCCTTAATACTTTCATCTAGGTCGTCCAGAGTGTATTCATCTAGATAGCTATCTGAAATATATTTTTGTGCGCAAAATTTTAGCTTTTGCCTACGGGTAACTTCAAATCTATCGCTCTCTTTTGTGTACCAGACGGCTGATTTTACTTGCTCATTTGGTGCTCTTCGATCTATTACTTGTAAGACAAGCTCCCTCATTGAAAATGCAAAATTGTGAAACCTTAGAGGGTTGCCATGTGAGCAATAATTTCTAAGACTGGATACAAAGAGGTCTTTTTCAAATTCAGTAACAAGAAGCTTGTCGAATTCTTTTATAAACCCATGATCCAATAATTTTTTTAACTTCATTTTATTGCGATTTCTACTAAGCGCTTAACTATTAATGAAAAGCACCTGCTGTATATGTTGAAAAACAGACTCTTGTGGTATTTCATCCATTTTTATCGTTTTCGCTTTAAAATCGACCCATACAGTAATTAACCAAATCCTTTCCCTCAATCATTCTACTAGACGCATCTACCCTTATATAAAATATCTCTTCCTTCTTAATAGACAAAAAAACCTCTTTATCTGATTTATTAGCGTGAACTGCACACACTGCTCTACCATCAATACTCAAGAACTCTATCCTTAAATATTTATTAAATTCGTTAAAAACAAACCCCGGGAAATAAGGTTTAACAATGAAATCAAGGATCATTCTTCTATAGCCGTCTTCACATTGGTCTTTTAACTTCTTATATTCCGACTCAATTCCGACGACCTCATTTAAGTTACTTGATTTATTCTCTTTAATTCCGATAACCAATGACCCACCATCAGCATTTAAGAAAGACGCCAAAGTTTTAGCAATAATAACCTTTGAGGTATCCTGCCCATATCGCTGAAGATCACCTGTTCCTCTCTGTATATCTTCTTTAGTCAAAAACTTACTCCAGAGAGCACTTGTTTTAAACTCTAAGAATGGGCCCTCATCAATTCTAGGGAGTCCACTAAGGTCAACATTAATAGACCAGGAGGATGTTTGCACTTGCTCGACTGTTTGAGCCTTAGCAGTCCCCAACACTCCTTTCACTCTACCCACTTTACCACTTTCAAGCTTAACCATTATTCCATGAGGATGAGTCTCTGAACCTGTAAGTATCTCTGAAATCACACCTTCTACTATTTGTTTTCGAGCTCTATCGGACTTAGGGTTAATTTCAACACTAGTCCCAATAGATAGCATTGATCGCGGAATGGCATTTTCACTCGTCATTATTTATTCCTTTAGCCGCGCAACTTGGCTATAATTTGGCCGATCGACAATAAAGTCGTCCGTTAAAAACTCCATCCAGGAAAATATATTTACTATATATTCCTTCACCTCTTTTCTATAAGGCTTAGGATCATCAATCAGAGCATCATGAAGCTCACTCGTAACCTTGCCAAAACGACACTCTCCATTTACCTTTAAAAGATTAACTAACCACCCATAAAAACGGGTCTGCTTTACTTGATTTACTAATAAGATATCAGAGATATTTTCATCATCGACGCCCAAAAGAGATAAGTCTTGCCTAACATCCTCATCACTTACATCGGCATTTAATAAAGCTTTAGGCCCACACCTAGGAAGATCCAAAACCCACAGTGACGAGATTGATGAAGTAAGTAGACTTTTTACCTCACTTGACCATCCTGCACCATCGCCATCATTCTTGGGACGCGAGTTTTCAATTTCTTTTTCTATAGCTGAAAACAATTGATCATTACACCAAACCACTTGTTCCGATATATAGCTATTGAATTTATTTAAATCGACTTGATTCGGCATTATTTTCGTGCCGAATTCATTATTTCCAACAAAGCCGATACTCAAACCTTTTTGAGTTAGGTTTGCAGAGCCCAAAAATATATTTATCTGATCTATCACATAAACCTTACCATGAAGGCTAGTATCAATACCGAAGGACCACCCTTGCTCCTTACAGACTCTGTATACATCTATATCTGAGGCACCTGAAACCAAATCTTGCTTTTGCCATCGGCAAACAATATTGACCTTAACCTTTGGTGATATACCAACCAACAATTCTGTGATAGCGGAGGATTTAATATAAGCAGAACAAACTGTTATAGAGTCTGTTGCATCACCTATAGCAGAGCGAAGCTCATCAGTAAATTCTCGCGAAAAATAGAGCATGGCTGTTAACTAGCTTCCTGCATTTTCAATCAGCTGCTCTACCCATTCACTCCACTTAGATCTATATCGCTCAAATGTCTTTTTGTCGTACTTAAGGACCAATTCGTCTTCAGCCCTAACCAAAGCCATCATCATAATCTCTAATGCTTGATGGCCTTTTTTATCTGTCTGGTTTTCTAAATGACTCCAGAAAATATCATAGAACTTAGTATCTCTATTAATAATTCCAACAGAAGCGTTCGCTACCGGCTTTCTATCGAGAAATAAATCTCCAGGCCAACTATCCGTCAATAAATCAACCTTATAATCGATAGTTTCAATTGCCTCTTCTCGGGCCTCCTCCTCAGTAAGACTATTATCATCAGCAAGGAGCAATTTCACCCTCTCCTCTATTTTCTGATCATCTGTAATTGACTCAGCATGTTTAGCAGACTCAGTTTCAGTTTTATCCAAACTCACTTGGGCATTAACTTTGGTAACCGAAGAACTTCCATTTTTATTCTTTCCTCTAGATCCCTCCTTCCTTCCCTTAATAATTTTCATCATGTCGGCGATCTGCTCAGACAAAATCTTATTAAGATTAACTAGCAAAAAGGCCTTATGGTCACCATGATCAGCATCTTCTGACAAAGACTCTAAAACTTCATCATCGATTTTATAAATTGCCCTTACTTCCTGTTTATTATTTGTAACACCAAACAATTCATCTAGGGCCGGGTCAAATCTTACTTCACACCCCCACCATCTATGTCGGGGCTCACTTGAGTCAAGAAAACCAAACGTATCAAAATCTATTTCACGACCCGCACGAACAAAGGAAATACCAGTATTATGACCATAATGTCGTCCAACATCTGATTTACCACCTAAATTTTGAATAGACGGGTTGGCTACCGTAAAGCGAAATTCGACAGTCGAGACTTTTTCTTCATCCCCCTCAACATAAGGAACATCTAAGGAAAATGGCTTATCATGTAGAACATTTGTCACCTCATCACCATGACCAGGAAGATTATTCGGTGTTAACAAATAAAGAGGATCATTTGCCAACAACCTTTCTGAACTGACTTTCTTTTTATCTAGATGATATTGATGAATCGTAATATGTCTTTTTTTACCATAAACATCACAATCATCAAGGAAATGCCGATAGATCCTACAGAGCTCCTTATTCATTCTCCGAACTAATGTTTCAGATCTTTTCAAATCCATTTGATCCAAATTATCCCATACCACTAACGTTCCAGTATCAGAGATCTTATCTTTAAACCCTTCAAGGATTTCCTTTGGTAACGCAGACTTTTCAATAGGCGGTAGTTTTTGCATAGCCCCTGTATGGATCTCATCCAAGTCAAGATAGGCCCTGTGAACATCCCCTTTCTTAGTCCAACTATATACTTCAACTGACCTTGCTTGGGATATTGATGCTCCTTTAAGCCCAAATCCAAACCGGCCCAAACCTTCTCTAGTCTCCAGCCTTGTACCCCACCCCAAACTCAGGCATTTCTCAAGCACATCTGGAATCATTCCATTACCGTTATCCAGAACAGCAATTCGTTGAACCTGCTGCGATGCACGCGACTTAATAAATACGGGAGAACTGAGCGCAATGATATCTATATCATTTGCCTCCGCTTCGATAGAGTTATCAACCAACTCAGCTATTGCCGTTGCCGTTGAACGATAACCCGCCTGCCTTAGCGCCATTAAGCCTAAATATGCATCAATAATTTGCGTCATTTTAGTTTCCTTGCTTATCTATAAAACGAATCAAAAAATGTAAATGCCTGATCTGAAGAAGGCATATTTAAAAGGTTATCCACCACATCTACCAATATACACTCTGGTTCACCACCCATTAGCGGCCCTCGCAATCCTCTACCAATCATCTGTGAGTACAAGACGACTGATGTAGTCGGCCTAGCTATAATTACCGCTTTGATATTAGGAGCATCAAACCCAGTTGTTAAAACACCAAAGTTGACCAAAACAGGTAAATCACCCGCTCTAAACTCGCGGATGATATCTTGACGCTCTTGTGAGGTATTATCAGCAGTAATAGCTGCCGCCTTACAGTTTTTAAGCGTAAGCAATGTAGCCAATTCAATGGCATTATCTTTACTAGGGGCAAAAATAATTGTTGGGTATTGTTTCTCCAGCCCCAATTTAACCGCTTGAGCCGCAATTAAATTTGTTCGCTGCTCATTAGACCCTAATTTTTTCAACACCGAAGATGGAATATCCAGCAATTTTTCCATTTGCTTTTTCTCGCCAGCTGTCAACTCAATATCAACACCAGAATCCAACTGAAACTTATCTAAAGTTGCCAAAACACCTTTATTAGTTAAGAACTCTATAGGGTGTTCAAGAGATCTTCCCTCATCATCAACTATATTAATTTTGTTATTTTGATAGAACTTTGCTAATTCTTGAGTGGGATCTTCGTCCGCCCCAACATGATGCCTTCCAGGAGTTGCTGTAAGCCCAACTATTTTGGTTCCCTGGCCTGCTAGCACATCGATAACTTCTTTATAAGTTGGCGCAGTTGATTGATGCGCCTCATCAACTACAAGCAATCCACATTGCTTCCTCATTTTTGAGGCCAGTTTAAAGCGATTGTCGTCCTTACTAGTAATCATTCCATAAGCAGTCTGAAAGCTTATAACCGCAAAGAACAGATCATCATCAAAGTCGACATCTATATCTCTACCACCCCAGACTCTTAAAACCTTTGCTGGCTGTGTTCCCAATTTCCTCCACGAGGTCTCGAAGGACTCTACCGCCTGTTCGCACAACTCTTCACTATGAGCCAACCAAATAACTGATTTTTTTGCTTCAGCTGACTCACGCAAGAAATCACAAACGGCTTCCATGGAAGTTCGTGTTTTGCCAGCACCAGTGGGCATATGAACCAAAGTTCTAGACTGATCCTTTCGATGAAAGAAGCCAAGAATGTTTTTTCTAACCCAGTTTTGATAAGGATGTAGGCAAAATGGGATTTCAACAACAAATTCAGACGGCGTTTTTTTATCTTTCTCTACAACAGCCTGATCATCAATCTCAAACAAGCCAAGAAATTCTTTAGTCTTACTATTATCACCCCAGGAAAACTCATTAAACCTCTGCAGCTCTTCATAAAGAGAGTCGCTATCACCAAGGATTTCAGTCAACTTTTCCTTACCAAGAGATGCCATCAGCTCAAGACGAAGAGACTTATTCTTAAAAACTCTTATTCCTTGCTCAATGTAAAGAACCTCTGACAAGAAATCACTTGATATGGGAAGGCCTAAAGAAATAAATCTTGATACCTTATCTTCGCCAACATACCTTGATAGCGATGCGACACCAAGTCTTGATAATATTTCTACCACATCTCCATGTATAGAACTCATTCTTTAATCTCTGTTGTAATTATTTTATTAGCATACAGCCTTAAGTTACGCTCTAAATGCTATATATCAAACTTTTTCCTATAAACTACATATTGTGCAGGCTTGATCTTCTAGGTCGTCATCCTCACCAGCAATTAATTCATCCAACCAACCAATCGGTTCATTTTTATCGCTGGCGATGATCCCCTTCTCCGCCCTTCTTTTCTCGGCCTTGGCGACTAATTCTTCTACAGACCCTTGAGATGACCAAGTATAACCATATCCTCCAACTGGTATTTCCCCCTCGATATAATCATATTTTGTCCTAACTTTTTGCTCAAACTCTTTTGCTTTTTCAAATAACGCCGGGTGATTCTCCTTTAGCCCTAACCACTCATCCTGCCTCTGGAAGAAGCAAAAATAACAGCCAGATCTAGAACGCCATTTATAATAATCTGGAACACCTACAGAGTCCTTTAATATCTGAAAAACGTCTTTACGAACCAAACCATCATCAATAAAAGGAAATACCGCCTTAATCGTCTCCTTGTGGCTTATATAACCCTCACGATTCTCATCTGCACGAATACCCACATAACTAATCACAGGGTCATCTCCAACAAATTCCTCAAAAGGCTTAATTTTCATGACACGTGTACACCAGCGCTGCTTCGCTGATGGCAAATATTCATTATGAATCTTTAACCAATGCTCAAAAGTTTTACCACTACTTAATCTAATAACTTCTTTTCCGAGATAAGCCTCCATTTTATCCAGGAAATCATAGACCTCTTTAAGTTCTGCCCCGGTATCTGAAAAGAAATACTCAACTTTCTCATGAATGTCAGGATAATGATCCTTAATATAAATCGCCAAAGCGGCACTGTCTTTACCACCAGAAAGGCCAAGGACGTGGCGAGATGACTCATCACCAAGCACTTCTTTCAATGTGATTTTATTTGCCATCTATGCCTCCCTTAATTTTTTCTTAGAGCCTCGCTTAGGCTTTTCTTCTGACGAAGATATCCGATCAGTTAAAAACTCATCGACTAGCTCAGCTAACGCAGCCAATTGTAATTCACTATCCTTATGCTCACTAAGCTCTTTCTTCAGCTTGTTCTTAACATCCTTTATTGCCTCATGGCGGGTTTTATCAATAGCAACAACTTCATCAACAGGCTCTTTACCTTTTTTCAAAGACTTTAATAAGATTACATCGAAGTCGCCCTCTGTCTTCTCAGCAGTTCGATCATAATGAACACGGAGTGTTTCTAGATCCAAAATCCTTTTAGCAAAATCACTTAGCTTTACATCAGCCTCAGCCCTATCAGTATCTGTCCATTTATCAGAAGGCTTTTGACCTAGAAACATTAATACATTTTCGAGCCACTCTTTATCTTCGCCTTCTTTCTTAGTTAATCGTTTGATAAAAGCCCTCAAACCATCAACATCAACTGTATTCTGCTCCAAACCATCGTATCGACCAATGGCTTTTCTTCTTAAGTCCTCAAGAGAACCATCATCATCCATATGAAAGGCTTGCTGCAACAACTTAATTTGCTGTTTCACCATATTTGGATAAACAGCCTTCAGCTCCTGCAATGAGGCTTGCAAATCAGTTGCCAAACCCTCTAAATTAGGTTTTGATTTTGAGAGTTCCTTTTCATAACCCAATGCCTTAGGTATATCTTCAAATAGAAGTGACTCCGGTGATTTCGCCAGGTTAAAAGCATCTCTCACCTTTTTAGATTTATCACTAACATCCGAACTCTTAGTCTTAAGTGTAAACTGCTCCAAGCCGCCAATAAACTTAGCCAAGGGCCTTACCATTTGTATGACGGTTTTCTTCTCATTCCCAGATTCAATAACTTTGCTGTACTCTTCATAAATAGAAGCTCTGAGACCAGTAATTCTAAAACGCTGGAACTTAAATTCATCGGGTCTTTTAACAAAACGTTCTATCATCTCTTCATTAAAAAATGGACGATATCTACGCTCCTCGTAAATTGCCAATTCATGATGATTTACGGCATAGACAGCAAAGTAAATAATTGGAAGAACACCAGCTTTTACGCCATAAGGTGGCGACATCAGCTCTCTATTCAGCTCTACGAATGACTTTGCCTGAGCCTCAGTACTATCTAAAAACTCTTCAATTCGTATCCATACATGATCAAGAGTAGAACCCTTAGGAGGCGCCGCAAAACAACCGGCCTCTAGATCGTGAATACCAGTTTCTCTCAAAATAGAACGATATATAGCTTTTTCTGGGGGAAACTTTTCAATACCAAGATCTTCTTTATCTTGGTTCTGATGCATAGCAAATAAGAGCTTATTTCTAGCAGCATTCGCCTGAGCGGATGGCCTATCCCTATTAATAAGCTCATTATGTAATGAGGGGGATTTATTATATGCCTTTGAAAGCACCGAGGATAAAACCTCTTGAAAGTCCCGCTTATTAGAAACAGATAAATTTGTACCGTTGTTATACCAGCTATTTTCCTGGGGCAAATCAACCAAAGATTGCAAGAGCATTGACTCAGCTTGCTCAGCCGCAGTTAAACGGTCCTCAAACTCTCTCTTAGCAACTGGATCACTATTCAATTCTTGACGAACAATTTGCACTTGCCTTAATGCTAGAACTTCTGCTGTAGCCTCACGAAGCTGAGAGCCATTTAAACAAAGCGCTACAACATCAAGCTTCGAATAGAATTTAGATACCTCTTCTAGAAATATTCTTTCATCATCTTGAGCAGCTGCCAAAAAGAATATAATCCGAGGCTCTTCAGCCTGCTTCTCTATCTTATTGAAAGTTTGAGCATCTACGAACTCGGGCATAAAGTACCTTAAAGCACCGCTTCTAATAGTATATCGCCTTGCCACAATAGGCATGAGCGCTTTCTCTTGATTTAAAGTAGAAGCCAAAGAGAATTCGCCTAAATTATCAAGCTCCTCCGCAATCGCCCCCTCTAGATCGAAATCACTCCCTTGCCATACTCTGTACTCTCCACTAAACCGCCGATAAGTGATGATTGATTTATCAGTAAGCGATTTAATTACCTTAGATGAGCTTTTGCTCCCGGTAATACAAGTACCCAAGATTGCCTTAGACGGCTTAAAGCCTCCTTTAATCCCAATGATATTTAAAATACCTATTGTTTTAAGAAGATTTACCTCCGCCTCTGGAGCATCACCTAATCGTTCTATAGCTGTAACAACCTCAGCCCAACGCCGATGAGTCGAATAATCTCCAAGCACCGCTGGCTGATTGGTAATAAAGTAATCATAGAGGTGATGCGGATAGACCCAAGATTCAACGGACTCTAACTTAAATAACATATCCTGCAGACCAAACTCTTCATGACTTCCTAAATAGCTGAAGAGCGTTCTTTCATTCTGCGCCACCTTCTGACAAAGAAGAGGCAACAAAATTGCGCTAACGGGGTGAAGAGGATAAGAAGATGAAAGTAAATCTGTTGCACCTCTTTCATCTAATACACCCGGCAAAGCTTTCTGCTCAAGAAGCTTTTGAACAATGCCCAAAGTTTGAGAACGAATAGCTTTCATTTCTGAATTTGATAGACTGTATTCAAAAGCCGCTACCACAACTCTTAATACTTGTTCAGCTGACTCTAAAAAAGGAACTTCTTCGAATCGGCCTTGAACCTTAGACCACTCGTTCTTTAAGCTTTCACCCAAGCCCTTAGCATACTGCTCAAACGACTGGTGCAACAATACAAAAAGAAAAAGCTTACTCTCACCTTCTTCACACGCATGCTCAGCCAAAGCTTGCAAAAGATAAATATCATTTGCCCCGTAATGCCTGGCTTCATATTCCAAGAACTTACCTAATTCATCAATTACTAGTGTAATTCCCTTACACCCTGTTTTAAGCAGTGCTATTTGAAGCTCTTCAATGAGAGATAAAATTTCAGTGGTCGTAACCGTCTCTTGTGAATGGGCCTCCCATAGAAGATTTAAAATCTTAGGATTTTTACCTTTAATAGAAGCCCAGTGCTTTTCAGCCGCCTGCAAAAAACCCTGTAAGATACGCTTACCCATAGGTTGAGGAGACCCTGTAATGAGGACCTTCATAAATCCCTTCGAATCCTTAACTCCCTTTTTAAATATGATCGCAAGCTCTGGCGATGCTTCCTTTAAAACTTTATAAGCCGCTTGAGTAGTTTCTAAATCTGGAGAAGATAGCAAATGGGAAGAAAAGCTTTGACATGAAGATTTCCCCGATCCATACGGACCTACAATTGACCAAGCCCTCGGCGCTTGCTTGTCTGTAAATCCATCAGAAATTCTTTTAAAGAGTTTTAGGGCTCTAGAGGTTGGGATATAAGCATTGATAACATCAATAGAATCTGCATCGCGCTCAAGATTAACGGACCGCGTATAATGAGTGTTGATTTGTACTTTTTGCTGGATACTCATGCTGCTTTCCCCTCTTGGGTAGAAGCATAATGCTTTTCAATGAATTCGATTGGGTTTATGTCTCTCGCCTTATATAGCTGATGCTGGCCAGCAGTATCCCGAATCTCAAACACACCAGGCATAAATTCAATTAATCTCTCTAACTTGGCAACCAAGCCGTTTTCTGTAAGCCTGAACACTGAACCTGGTGCTGGAAATTCGTCTCGACTATACATCAGGTCTTCGATTGGGTACGACACAAAGCCTTTTGCTTGGAACATCTGACAAACTGCGAAACCCAATATCCCCAAAGGAAGCTCTGGCCTCGGCTGAGGGCGAGATTGGAAGCTACGCCCCCCAGCTGACTGCGTAACAAGACCTAATAATGCAAAAGGAGAATCGAGAGCGTCTTCTATTGGCGTCCGAGTATTTCCTTTTGATTGTGTATACATTCTGAGAAGGAGTAATGCATCATTCTTTAAAGTACCTGAGGCCGTCTTCTTCTTGCCCGTTACTTGATCGTTAACAAAATCGATCAACGCAGTGGTAAGTTCCTGTCCCGTAAATTCCGGTTTATGGTAACGATTAAAAAACCAAAACCATGATGTAGCCAACTCAGCATTCGTTACTATCAGCCAGTGAAGCAACCAAATGGTTGCCTCATCCTCGAGATAAGGATCAAACCCTTGCTTACTGAGAAGTAGCTTACCAAGCTCCGTTGGTTTACCTAGTATCGGATCAGTCATCTGAGATGCTCTCAGCCAGTACTTAATAGAATCCACCATATTTTTTCCAACGCCCAGAAAAACCGTAGCGTCATCGGACTCAAATACTTTGGGACCGTTACTTTTTACAGCCTGAAACCCCTTAGAAAGCCAACCATAACGAAGAGCAAAAGTTGAATGACGACCGAAAGCCATCTTATCTGAATTAAACTTCATGACGCTCACCTCCTTGTTCTGTCTCATCAAGAGAAAGCGATAATTGACCTTTATCGGTCAAAAACTGGTCAACCCTCTCTAAAAACCATGATTTAAGGTTTGTCCCATCACCCCTAAGAGCCGTATGTAGCTCTTGTTTCAGCTCAGGCTCTATTTCAATCACAATTCTTCCACTGTTACCAATACTCATCGGAACTCCGCATATGTTACATAATACCGAATATGTTATGTAACATAGCATGGAGGGGCCTTACGGTCGATGAAAAACTGCATGTGCGCCGATAATTTGAAGTACCTTCCATCTATAAAGAAGCTAGTTAAGAATAAGCGCCTGCCACACAACAATAACTGTATTTATATACAGCTTCAAGCTTAGCTGACCTTGGAATGCATACCCTTCTTATTAATCGATATCACACTTCAATTCCAAATCTTTTCATACCTATATCACCGTCATACCCACGCCCTCGTGCGTAACTTAATCGACGGAGATATAACCATGACAATTTCATGCCCCAAATGTAACTCACCCCACATCAAACTTAGAAACATAGCCCGGCGTACCGGCGGTACAATCGGCACTGTAGCAGGAGCAACCAGCGGTGTTTTAGCCATAAAAAAGGGGGCACGAATCGGCTCCCAAGCCGGTCTAATACTAGGGCCTATCGGCTCCCCCATTGGGGCAGTCTGTGGAGCAGTTATTACCGGCCTTATCTGTGCACCAACCGGTGGCTCCGTCGGCTTGACCCTCGGGGAATTCGTCGATGACAACATCCTCGATAACTACCAATGCCACGATTGCGGCCAGCGCTTTAGCACCAAATCTAATTCCGCCACACCCTATGACTCATCACACTCCCTTACTGAAAACATCTACGACCACGAAGATGATGAGCTAGATCAACTCTAGAACCAGCCTCCTACTCCAATCAACAAACAAGCTGCCAGAAGAGCAAATACTCAAACGTGCTGAAAGCATTTTATTCAAGCGATTTGAACGCAGTTGCTACCTAACCTCACCGGAAGCAACAAGGCGTTATTTAACCACTCACTTTCCAGATAAAAATCGTTAAAATTTTTGCACTGATTCTCTTTTTTAACTGAACCAATTTTCCCGCAACTCATACTCAGGCATGAATACTCACCAACATCCGCCTGTACCTCATCATCTAGCTTCAATCATGGCTGCTGTGGCTCACGCCGATAGTGGTTTCGGCATAGCTCTGGTACTCTGCACCGCTTTAAAAGTTTATGCTGCTTGTTATGGGTCACATCAAACAATGCAACAAAGCTGACAGACG
>Ga0209533_1001965_pt1 | contig 18983 bp, 14 predicted proteins | sample COG_04_FD_184748 | JGI IMG/M metagenome (GOLD analysis project Ga0209533, IMG submission 184748) | Pelagic Microbial community sample from North Sea - COGITO 998_met_04 (SPAdes) (version 2) | ecosystem: Environmental > Aquatic > Marine > Neritic zone/Coastal water | place: Helgoland, sampling...
ATTAAATCAAGGAATCGACCCTTCCATGTTTTTTTGGAGAGACAGTGCTGGACTTGAAATCGATCTAATTCTCGAGAATGGCAACCAGCTACAACCTATAGAAATCAAGTCAGGCGAAACATTTACCGCGTCTTGGCTGAATAATCTAAACAAGTGGTGTTCGCTTGCCGCCAACAACAGCACTCAACCAATGCTTTGCTATGGGGGAAGCTGGACGGGACAGCGATCAGAAGTAAAAGTGTTACCATGGCACGAAGTCGTCCAAATGAATACCCGCTCTTAACAACACAAAAAAAACCTTCTCGCTAGCGAGAAGGGTTTCATTTGGTCGGGGCGATGGACGTAAATCACGAACCCCCTTAAAGTTTAATTTCATTGTCGAGATGAGCTGGCCCTAGATCTTGGACAGGTCCTGGCGATTATTTAGATGTAGCCTGGAAGAGTTCCTAGTGGAAGTCCAAACTGTATAGATGTGTTAATGTAGTTGTGGGTGAAGACTGTGTCCGTCGCTTCGTGTAGGCCGTCTTCCCGAAGGGAGGTGCCGCGTAGCGGCAAGGCCGGAGCGAAGCGACGGACACAGTGGGTGAAGTGGATCATGCGGCGTCTTTCATTGCTAGACCCTCGCGATATTTTTGCTCGGGACTCATGCCCAAAGTTTGATGCTTACGAGCATTGTATTTCCGGAAGAACGCGCTCAGGCCTTGGTAGAGTTCGTTCATCGTTTCATAGCCTCGGATATAGATGTCGTCATACTTTATCGTGCGCCAGAGTCGTTCGATCATGACGTTATCCAATGCGCGGCCTTTGCCATCCATGCTAATGCGTATATCATGGCTCTTTAAGACCACAGTGAAGTCATCACTGGTATATTGACTACCTTGGTCGGTGTTGAAGATTTCAGGCATGCCTTCAGCAGCTAGAGCCTCTTCTAAGCATTCGATACAAAAAGATGCATCCATACTATTGCTGAGCTTCCAGCTAATCACATACCGACTCGACCAATCAATCACAGCGGTTAGATAAACATGACCATCTCCCATAGGAATGTAGGTAATGTTCGTGCTCCAGACGTGATTGCTACGCTCGATTTCAAGATCCCGGAGTAGATAGGGATACTTTTTATGACCTTTGGCTGGAGTGCTCAAGCGGGGCTTCGGATAGATTGGCTCAATTCCCATGATTCGCATCAGACGCCTGACGCGATCACGCCCCAGCTTGTAGCCAAGCAACTGTAACTCATCAAGCATACGGCGACTCCCATATGTGGGTTCCTCCAAGTAGATCCGGTCGATTGCCTGCATCAGCAGCTCGTCTTCCAGGCTCAACTTACGCTTGGGCTTGTGGTAATAACTCGAACGTGGCACGCCAAGTAATTTGCACTGTTGATTGATACTCATCGTGCCTTCTGGCTTAACGAAGTTCATCCTCAGGGATAGCGACACAGAGCTTGTCACAACTGTCTTTTAAAAAATCCACCTCAACTGTGAGCTGGCCTATCTGCTTTAAATAACGATCTTCTTTGAGCTTCTGTTTAAACGACTCATCGTGCTTAGCACTAGCCCCCTCAAACACGCTACTGGCGTTGCCCTGCAACGCCTTCTTCGACTCGGTCACTTGAGTGGGATGAATTTTATAGCCCTTCGCGATCTCGCGGATCGGCTGCTGCTCGCGCAGCGCCTCCAGCGCTACTTTGCTTTTGAAATCTGCGGTGAATTGACGTCTCTTTTTCATAGGTTGCTTTACTTTATTTAGATCCAGCAACCTGTCCAACTTTCCCAATCCGGCTCACCTCCCCCAGGAGCCATGCAAGCGAGCAGTCGAGGGCGACGAAGGACATCGAAACACCACGAATGTTAATACTCACAAAACATTTGCACTCGCTCTGAAAGTGCCTAAAAAAGAGACCAATGAAACTTGCAGGACTCTCAGCTCTCATGGTCGCACTTGGCAGCCAAATACTACTCTCTACCTACGTAGTTGCAGCGGCGCATCGCCCAGTAATCCCAGACGCGCCTAATGTCCTGATCATCCTGACGGACGACCAAGGCTTCTCCGATCTCGGATTTTACGGCAATCCTTCACTGGAGACACCCAACCTCAATGCGCTCGCCAGAGACAGTGTGCGCCTCGAAGACTTCCTAGCAGCGCCTACCTGTTCCCCAACCCGCGCTGCGCTAATGACTGGGCAGCACGAATTCAAAGTCGGCATCACCCACACGATCAGCGGCCGCAGTCTACTCAAACCTGACGTGCCCACCCTCCCCGAACACTTTCAGGCTGCAGGCTACCGCACGGCTATCTTCGGTAAATGGCACCTCGGCGAGACCTACCCGAGCCGACCGCAAGACCGCGGCTTCGACGAAGTCTTCATTCACCTCGGCGGCGGCATCGGCCAGACACCTGACTATTGGGGTAACAACTATTTCGATCCACACATTCAGCACTATGGCAAATGGAACGCCACCAAGGGCTACTGCACTGCCGTCTTCAGTCGTGCCGCATGGAACTGGATCGATCAACCCTCACCACAGCCCTGGCTTGCCTACCTCTCGCTCAACACGCCGCACACACCACTGCAAATCGACGACAAGCTCGCCCAAAAGTATCTAGATAAAGGCCTACCCGAATCACAGGCACGCTTCTATGCCATGATCGACGATCGCGAAGTCGGCGAACTACTCAAAAAGCTGGAAGACAAGGGACTCTCCGACAACACCATCGTGCTCTTCATGGGCGACAACGGCAGCCCCAAGGACGGGCGCTGCAGATAAATCCAACGACATTATACCACCAATGACTTCGCTCAAAACACTCATCAGCAGCCTACTACTTGCCCATCTGTGCCTTAGTGCCACCGCGGCTAACAACACTGACCAAGCCCCATTCGACCGAGACTGGGTGCCACAGCCCGTATTCGACAAAGAGCCCGGCTACGTGGATCTGTATTGGACAGCTTGGGAGCAAGCGTGGGATCACGTCGCCATTCAGCAAGGTCTTCCCCAAAGCCCCTACATGGATGAAGCCTTTGCCACCAGCCATGTCTGGATCTGGGATACGGCCTTCATGGTCCTGTTCTGCAAATACTCACCGGAGCAGTTCCCCGGAGTCGAAACACTGAACAATTTCTACGAAGCCTTTCATTCGAAGGAATACTCCAATGGCAACTTCCCGCTCGGCATACAGCACCCGGACAATCCACCACTCTTTGCATGGGCCGAATACGGCAACTACCTCTTCACCGGAGATGATGCGCATGCCCGCACGCTCTTAACCGAAACCCAATACCTGCAAACACACTTCGATTGGTTTGATAACTTGGAGCCAGGATGGCGATTCGAAACTCAACAAGGCCAGAGCGCCGAAGTCACTTTGATCCCCAAAGAACTAGGCTATCAATGGTCCGGCTGCTCCAGCGGCATGGACAACACACCACGCGAACGAGAATCCTTATGGGTGGATGCCATTGCTCAACAAGGCCTCTCCGCACTCGCCATTTTCCGTATGGCTGAAAGCATCGGCGAAGATGCCATCGCTGCCGAATGGAAGACGAAATATGATGCCATCAAAGCAACCGTGAATACCTACTACTGGGACGAGGAAGACGGCTTCTACTACGACATCTCCGAAGACGGCTCCAAACAGTTCAAAGTGAAAACACCGGCCTCTTACTGGCCACTGCTCGCCGAAATGGCCTCCCCTGAGCAAGCGGCGCGCATGGCCGAGCACCTACGTGATCCAGAGACCTTTGGCGGCATTCGCCCGTGGGTAACCGTTGCACGCAATGACCGCCACTATTACGGAGAAGATGGCGACTACTGGCGCGGAGGCATCTGGCTTCCGACTGCTTACATGGGCACCAAGGCCATCGAAAAATACGGCTATCAAGCCGAAGCCGATGAGGCTGCCGAAAACCTGCTCGCGCACATGTATCGCACCTATCAAGCGGTCGAGCCACGAACAATCTGGGAATGCTACAGCCCGAGCCGCGACTACCCGGTCGTGCGCCGCAATGGCCACATCGTGCGTAAAGACTTCTGCGGATGGTCTGCACTGGGGCCCATCTCGATGTTTATCGAAAACGTGCTCGGCTTCCATACAGTCGATGCCAAGCAGCAACGTGTCGAATGGCGCCTCCATCAACAAAAACGCCACGGCATCAAAAACTTCAAGTTCGGTGAGACTGTCACAGACATTTTATACGATGGCGCTGGCACCGTAAGCGTTTCTAGCAACACCGCCTTTGAATTGGTCATCAATGGCACGACGCATGTCATCCCAGCGGGCAATACGACCTTATCCCTAGAAGTTCCGAGCGCCAAAGAATTTCAACTCAATGTCTTGAACGCAAATGGCTCAGGAAGTTATGCACGTGGCAGCGTTCTGTCACTCAACGCGCCAGACAGCAAAGACGGCAAGAAGTTCTACAATTGGACCAGCTCCGCGGGCATCATTGATAGCCCAGACTCCGAGACCACTCTCTTCTGGATGCCAGCGGAATCAACGACGGTTACAGCAAACTATAAAACGATCTGCACCGTCAAATTCGTGATCCCCGATACACTCAAGCACACAGGAGGTGGCGCGCTAGAACAATTAATCGCCGAAGGCAAAGCAGCCGAGGCTCCCACCGTGCAGGCAGGCTACGGCTGGGCGTTTGAGGGCTGGGATCGCGCATTCGACCAGATCACAGGAGATGTTGTCATTACCGCAATCGCAGTGCCAAGCAAAGCTCTGCTCGGCAATGGCGACTTTGCATCCAGTATCAAAGAGCCAGCCAAGTGGGATGAGTTTACCGTGCAAAGCTCGAAGCTGAACCTCTGGTATGCTCCCCTCTTCAAAGACCGCTTTCGCCTAGCAGAACACGATGAAAGTGCCCCCGACCTGATCACAGGCGGCATGACTAAGGGCACCAACTGCTATCAAACCCTGTCCGCTCCCAGCGCAGGGAACTATACCTTCGGATTTGATTACAAAAGCAAAGGCAGCAACCAACTATCATGGGCCGTCTGGGGCTACGCCGCAGGTGCCAAAGATGAGCGCCTCACTTACGGTGGTGATTTCGACACACTCGCCGAGCTACAGAACTCCGGCACACTGATCGCATCCGACGATTTCACCGCCGGCAACACTGCTTGGCAATGCTACCAATCGCAGCCATTCAAGCTTCCGAATGGCTGCGAGCGCGTCGTGATCGGCATCCGCGTAAATGGTGTCAACGCCCACCAAGGCGACCAGGTTTCGATCGACACGGTTGCATTCGACGCCTTCCCGAAGAACTAATTCACATCGCCCCCGAAGGGAACCTGGCCTAATGAAACGATTGAATCGATACCTGCTGACACTTGCAGTTCTAACATGCAGCCTTGGCGCCGCCGATAAAAACTGGCCCCCGACACAAATCGAGGTTCAGGGACGCACCACCGATGTCTTCCGCCATGGCCCCCGTGAGGAATGGGGCTACACCAAGTATCAGGATGACAGCTTTGTTGTCGTTCATCCCAAAGTTTCGCGAAGCAATGCCCCACTCTACGTCGTGCTGCATTCTGCCGGCCACGATGTCTGGGCAGCCGTCCGGTGCACCGCGCAAGTCGGTAATCACGACATCTATCACCCACCCGAAAATTTCTATGCGCTCTATCTCGATTGCCGCGCCAATAAAGGCGATTGGTGGTGGGGCGGCTGGAACCCGCGGGTCTCTGGCACGAAGGAGAGGAACTCAGGCGGCGCTTTGGTTCCCGTGGAGAAACGCGTCATCGGCACCGTAAAGTGGGTCATCGAGAAATATGGAATCGACCCGAATCGCATCTACCTGTGTGGCAACTCCATGGGGGGCAGCGGCGCGCTCGGCATCGGCTTGCGCCACGGAGACCTCTTTGCAGCAGTGAAAGCCAATGTCCCAGCCGGAATCGAGCATGCGTCGGATCGTATGTATTTCCCCCCCGCGTCGATCCCTGAAGGAGTTCGACTGCCGGATCTACCGGTGGTGATCAACTACTCCGCACAGAATGACCACTGGTCCGAAGGCCACGAACGGTTTGTAAAAGCCATGAATGAGCGTCAGTATCCGCTCTACTTTTACTGGGGCCCGTTCGGCCATGCGAATAACGACCAGACAATCCTCAAAGTGAATGATCTCGTTCACTCCTTTGATTGGCTGAATGTGAAACGAAACGAAGCCTACGCCGTATTCTCCAATGCATCGTGCAACGATCCCCTGCCGTGGCCGGACAAGCGAAGTTCCACAGATGTAGGTCAGATCAATGCCTTCTTCCGCTGGAAGAACGTAACGGATACAGAGAGTCGTCTGGAGATGGAGCTGCGCTTGCTGTCTTCCAAAGACCTAAGCACTGCGTTCTCAATCCCCAGGCAAGCCACCACCGATGTTTCGCTGCGCCGACTTCAACGCTTTCGGGTCGCCCCCGGACAAACGGTTGATTGGCAGTTCGGCACGAGTCGCGGCCAAGTCACAACTGATGCAAATGGCCTGATAAGCATACCGGGCCTCTCCCTAACTCCAACGCCGACTTCCTTAATCATCCGGCAGTAAAATCAACGGGTGACGTGAATGGCACTGATTCTGGATAAGATTGGTATTTGGGATTTTTCCTAGAGTGCAACACTCCGTCGTTGCCGCATGACTGATGAACGGCGGTGATTTCAACACGCTCGCAGAGCCACCATAGTCCGACTCTAATAGCCTCTGGCGACTTCACGACAGACCACTCCGATTGGCAGCCTTACCAATCCAAAGCCTTCGCCCTTCCCAATGGCTTCGAACGCGTTGTGATCGGCATCCGCGTCAACGGCGTCGACGCCACACAAGGCCATCAAGTCGCACTCGACGCCGTGGCCTTCGATGCTGCCAACGAAAATTAACTTCCCTCCTCACTCTCTGCCTCCGGCACATAAAAGTCTTCGATCACTTTCACGCGAACCGATCCGAATTCTCGCTCAGTGGTATCTCGAACAAAGATCAAACGGCGCATATTTTTCACATTCAACCTGGATTGCCTAAATCGGTGGGCCAGTGAAATGGCATCGCTAGGCAGGCATCGTTTCAAAGAAATCCTTAGCGATATGCTAGAAGTTATTGCCCAGGATAAGGTTCCGTTGAGACCGGGCAGAGCGGAACCACGATGCGTTAAAGCCAGAACAACACGATACGCCAGATTAACTGTTCATAGGCACTGTCACGAAAGCCGACATATGCCTTAAGGTAGTGCCATTCGGGACGCGCCTGCCCTACCCAAACGACGCATCCCGCAGCACGCATGCACGATACAAATTCACCCCAACAGGAATTTCTCCTATTGTGAATTTACTGATACCTGTATTCAATAATTACTTACACATTTTAATCCTCTGACTACTGTCCTCTGTCACACCCCATGTCACTCACTCGCATACTCAGCCACATCGCTTTGCTCGGAATCGCCCTGCAGCAAGTCTGCGGGAGCGTGCCTTACGAGGACTGGGATCTGTCCGCACTGGAAGCTCGTTTGAGCGACTTAAATGCCGAACTCGAACAACTGCCAGCGCTCGCTATGCGCAGCGATTCCGGTTCGATTGGTTACCGCTCAGATTCGCCGGAAATCCCAGATCCAGATAGAACTGAATGGGTCCAGGTAAATCTACCGCAGGCGCAAACAATCGATGAGATCATGCTAGTGCCGATTATTCGGCGAGATGCACATGAAGGGTTTCAAGCCGATGGCTTCCCGCGCGCGTTCCATGTCCTCGCAGGCACCCACGACGACACGGAAGGCCACATCGTCGCCTCATACTCCGCAGCCGATCAACTACTGCCACGCACGGCACCGGTATGACACAAGGACATAGGTAACAGTTAACACAAGGACATCGGTAACACTAAAATGGCAGGTATGCCATGGAAAGAAACCGATGTAATGACTGAAAAAGAACGCTTTGTAATGCTGGCCCAGACGGGTCGCTTCACGATAACTGACCTGTGCACTGATTTTGGAATCAGTCGCAAGACGGGCCATAAATACCTGCAGCGCTATCAGGCCGATGGTCGCCATGGTCTAAATGATCATAGTCGTCGGCCGAAGGATTGTCCGTTCACAACCAGCTCAGCCGTCGAGAAGCTGATCTTAAAAGAGCGCAAGCAACATCCGACCTGGGGGCCGAAGAAGATCCACGACAGGCTTTTGAAAGTTCATGGCTTAGAGGATCGACCGCATATTAACACGATTAATAATATCCTGAGTCGTCGCGGGCTGACCAAGAAGCGTAAGCGTAAACCAGGAGTGCATCGGGTTCTATCAGAGGACCTGACACAGCCGACGCGCCCCAATGAAGTGTGGACGTTCGACTTCAAGGGATGGTTCATGCTCGGCAATGATGTGCGTTGTGAGCCACTGACGGTGTGTGATCGATTTAGCCACTATTACATCGGCTGCAAGGGGCAGCCAAACCAACAGTTCAAGCTCACGCTCAGGAGCTGTAAAAAGCTCATGCGCCACTATGGTTTACCTGAGATCATCCGAGTGGATAACGGGACACCCTTTGCTTCAAATGCCTGGGGAGGCCTTTCACAGCTGAGCGTATGGTGGATTGAGCAAGGGATTCGAGTTGAGTTCACTCGCCCCGGCTGTCCACAGGACAACGGCTCTCATGAGCGCTCCCACCGCGACATGAAGGCCGAGGTGTGCAGTCCAGCTTCTCCCAATATGAAGGCGCAGCAGAAGCGTTTTGATCGTTGGCGTCATGAGTATAATCATGACCGCCCACATGAGTCTTTAGGCATGCTTCGGCCTGCCGAAGTTTACCGTCCGAGCTCCAGACGCTTAGGTGAACAGGACAAAATGCGCTATCCTCAGGGCTATCAGGTTAAGTGTGTAAGCGGCTCCGGGCACATATCCCACTGCGGTTCAAATTTTTATCTGAGCGAAATCTATGCAGGCTGTAATGTCGGGCTTTTTGAGAATCTGGAAGGCATCACTGAACTTCATTATGCGAACCTGCACCTTGGGAATTTGGAGTTTAATAACAAAGACAACTGGCGGCCTAAGTCTGTAGTCATCAAGCCTGACAAAGAACCAAGAGCGGCAAGGCCGATATGAAAAACGTAAAACATAGATCCTTCATCGCTGAGTCCTTCGCTTCGCTCCGGCCTTGCTGCTACGCAGCACCCCTTCGGGGACGGCCTCCACGAAGCGAAGGACTCAGCGCCACCATCACAAACCTTGACTCTAACACTAACCGCTCAATAGTCTTCAGAAGTGTAACCGATGTCCTTGTGTAAAGTGTTACCGATGTCTGTGTTGTTCCACCGCTGGTGATCCCGTGCCCAAACCTACGCGCCTCGTGGGTCCGTATCGTCGCCACCGAGCTCAGCGAACGCGGTTGGGATCATGTGTATGTCCTGCAACTCGCGGAAATCATGCTCGTCAAAGACGGGCGCAATCTAGCGTTCCAGCAACACATCACTGCTTCATCCACTTCCCCCGGGCCTGCTTACAAATACACCGCTCACAAGCAGGATTACATCGTGGATGGATTTGTCCCCTACATCATGGACGACTACAAGGGCGCGCAAAGCACCGCCTTCTACTGCAATTTCCCTGTCGAATCCACTCCCATTCTCACACTTGACCTAGAAGCCCCCACTCGACTGAGTCAAATCAACCTGCACGGAATGGAAACCAATGACAGTGTGCCGCAGGGTAATAAGGATAACTTTGGAATGCTCAAACACGTAAGCATTGAAGGGGCGAACCATGCGGACTTCTCCGATGCAAATACGCTGGTCAACTACCAATCGAACAGCATCTACGAGAGCGGCCCCATCATACAGCTTCAGTTTCCGGAAGCGCACTATCGCTATCTAAAATTCACGGTGCTCCAGTCTGACACGACCAAAACAATTACCAACTCCCCAAGAGGCATTCTCGGCTTAGCCGAAATCGAAGTGTTCTCTGGAAATACCAATGTGGCACTGGGCAAAGCAATCGCCATTGACGCGGAAGGCATCGACCACCACAACAACTTAGGCGCAATCACAGATGGCCGCAACTTCTACGGCGACATCCTGTCATTCGACGTATGGATGCGGCAACTCGCCAAACGCCACGATTTAGAGGCCGAACGCCCGCAACTCGTGAAGGCGATCACTCAGGCCTACGCGCGTCAGAAAGCCAACCTCAGGCTGATGGGCTACCTCGCCTCAGCACTGGCAGCCAGCATCCTGATTGTCTACCTGACCGGACGCATGCGTGCGATGCGTCAAATCACCCATATCCGTAAGCGCTTTGCTGCCGACCTGCACGACGAACTCGGCGCGAATTTGCATGCAATCGGCCTACTCAGCGATCTCGCTCACGATGCGGTCGATGAAAAAGAGAAACTTCAACGCATCGTCAGCGAAGTGCGAGCCGTAACCGAACGCACCAGTGCCGCAGTTCGCTACTGTGCGAATTCGCAAGAGGCCCGCGACCCGATGGGAACCCTCCGGCAAGACATGCATCGCATCGCCCAACGCATGATGCACGACATGCACTATCAAATCGAAGTCGAGGGCGAGACATTCCTGCAGAAACTCAAACTCCACACACGGAACGACTTGTTCCTATTTTACAAAGAATGCCTCGCCAATATCAGTCGCCATTCTGGCGCGACTGAATTCAGCGTGCACTTAGCCGCGAATGCACAACGCACTCAGCTCACCATCCAAGACAATGGTCAAGGCTACACCGCTAAGCTAGGTGCAGAGGTGCCGCCTTCACTCAAACGCCGCGCACAACTCATGCATGCACAATTAGAGTTAACCCAACCTGAAAATGGCGGCACGCGCATCACCCTAACATTGAAAACCCGAAAAATTCCTTTCATCACCCAATAGCCTCATGTCCACTCCCACCAAAGTCATTCTCGTCGAAGACAATCCCGAGTATCGCAACGTCCTCAAGCTGGCCTTTGAGTTCGATGAGAGCATCGAGCTCATTGCTATCTACGGCTCCGCAGAACACGCATTGCGAGCACTGGAGCCCAAATCGAAGCAGGGGCTGAGCCCCGACATCCTGTTACTCGACCTCAACCTCCCAGAGATGTCGGGGCTCGACGCGATGCAGTGGTTCCACGATTACTTGCCCCAGACCCCTATTATCGTCATCACCCAATCCGAGGCAGAAAGCGATGTCTTAACCGCCATACAGAAGGGTGCCAGCGGCTACCTGTTAAAATCATCAACGGTTCAGCAGATCAAAGACGCTATAGAGACGGTCGCCAAGGGCGGCGGACAACTCGACAGCAAGGTCGCGAAATACATCATGAATCAGATTCATCAACAGGTGCCCCTTACAAATGCATCGCAGAGCACTCTATCGAGTCGCGAGTTGGAGGTCCTTGGGCACCTCGCCGATGGTTTGTTAAAAAAAGAAATCGCCGAGAAACTAGGCATTAGCTTCTTCACCGTCTCCACTCACATACGCCACGTTTACGACAAACTCAATGTGCTCAATGCACCTGCGGCGGTTTCCACAGCCTATCAGACCGGCATCTTGCCAATCAAAAAGAAATAGCGCTAGAGCGCCCCACTATGGACTGCGACTATTTGACCAGATACGCATCCGCCCAGCTCGCATGGTCGCCCCCGGGATTCCCATCAGAAACCTCCACGAGCAGTGTGAGCTTATTGGCTCCCGCGACCGCTAGATTCAGAGGCTGCCCGATGCCTGCATCCCCCTTACGCATCTCTCCGGAACGATACACCTCTTTGCCATCTACGAGAATCGCCATCTGCAAACGCCCCTGGTGCGCATCATCGGGACCGGGAACGACATGGAAGGTCGAGAAGTCGCCCCCCAGATGGAATGAAAGCTTCGATTCGGCATGCACCCCAAGACCGCGTGCATACTCGACACCCGCAATACGGATCGGAGTCCCTTCAACCGCGCGATCCTGCATCACGCGCCAGTAGCTGTCGACCTCGGTTGCCATTGCAACTGTCAGGTAGAGCTTACCATCTTCGAACGCACCACTCACCGCTTCTTCAGGCACCGCCCACTCGAAATCTGCGAAGATAATCTGCGTGATATCTGATCCGCGAACCGGCTTGATCGATACTTTCTGCGTGCCCGACCAGCTTGGCATGGGGTGCTTGTGGTGCTTATTGGTGAAGCCCGAAGCAGGCAGACGCATGCTCTGCCATTCATCCGATGCAGTGATCTGAAGCTTCTGTTCATACTGCCCATTGACATCCAGCAACACTTCCTGCGGCTGCGTGCAGTAGAATTGAAAGGCCAGCTCTGCGTTCTGGGGGGCTGCCCACTTCGGATCATTAAATTGCTCGTTAAACGTGCCATGATGCTTGTTGATTATACGGAAGCCCTGAACACCGCCCACACCTTCAGCCGGGGCGACATCCTTCCACATACCCGTGCCTTCCGAGAGTTGATTGGATGGCTCATCGGTTGCAATGGCCGCACCCAAAGTAGACGGGATTGCCGCCTCAAAATCGGACGACACAACAATGTCGCCTTGGTAACGCACATTTGCAAAGCCGAAGACAGTGTCATCCACATTCAACACAGGTAGCTTCGCTACCCAAGTATCACCATTGCGTTTCGCTTCAACATCGCGCCATGCACGCGCAAAGCTCACCGCACTCTTTTGCGCGTAGTAAACATTGAGCTGCTCAATCCTTTCAGCCGCATCGGGTTGTATTGAGAATTCGGGCACACCGTCTTTATCCAAGCCGATATAAGTCAACGGGCGCTCCGGCCAAAACTGGTCGGCACCTAAGACATGCTTATCCAGCCAGAGCTTACAGTCATCTCCAAGCTTCTCGGTGTTGTGATGGCCACGCGCCTGATGCGCAAAGTCCCACGGCACATCGGTTTGGAAACGCTTAAAAGTCTCTGCGCCACGCTCCTGTCCCCCATGGTGATCGTTGGTGCCATTGAGCCACAGACTTGCCGCACGAATATATGGCGCATGCGCCTGCGGTGCGATTGCTGAAACGTAAAGCTCTTGTCCCGGGCTCATCTGTGGAACCTTTGGTGGATTGTTATACATCCAAACACTGTTGGTTCGGTAATATTCGAGCCAGCCAATGCCGAAGTATGCGACAACGGCCTTGACGCGCTCGTCCATCGCCATGTTCCACATAATAGTGCCTCCGTAAGAATAGCCCTTTGCACCAATGCGGCTCGCATCGACCTCCTTTTGGCTCAACAAGTAACTCAATACACGACGCTGAATCGCATACCACATATAGTCCGAAGTCTGCTTATAATCGGTGATCGATTCGCGATTGGCTCGATGTGACCAAACCGGAGGCCCCGTCACTTTATCCATGTTACCATGTCGTAGCGTCTCCGGGTAACGGGTAAACTCCGTGCGATCTCCCGTTTTGCCACAGTAATCGTGCGCCATAACCGCCCAACCATCAGTCACATATCGTGAGTCTGGATTCGGCCGTCCCATCCAGCCGTGCACATCCATAAGCCCCGGGGCATTTTGCGCGCCCTCCTTCACTGCATATTTGCAATACACACGGATCTCTTCGCCGTTGATGTAAGCGCTGATGTAAGAATCACGATAGTAAACCCCACCACGTGTTTCCTCGCGGACAATCTCTTCATTGTAATCACCCGAATCCGGATCGTAGTGCGACCAGACCTCCGGCGGTGTCGGCAATTGCTGGCCCTTCAGCAACTCGTTAACTTTGGTCTGAATGGCAGCTAGCCAAATTTCATAGCCCTTCTTGTTCGGGTGCAGCAGATCCGGCATAATGTCCTTCGGCAAAGCGCCGCCCTCATCCAGAAAGGCATCATTAATGTTGAGATGAAAGACGTGCTGCTGATCTGCGAGGCGGGGCAGTAGCGCATTGATCTGTTCATTCAATTGACGCAGGGGATCGTCAACCGTCTTCCCACGCGGGAAAATCGAGAGCACCAATATCTTTGCTTCAGGCACACGCTGAGCGAGCTCATCGATAATTAATTGTATGCCACCGAGAGTCTCGGCGGCTTGGTCTTGGCGGTGACCGGTATTATTCGTTCCGATCATCAACACGACGACTTCCGGAGACAACCCTTCGAGTTCACCATTCTGTAAACGCCAGAGCACATTCTCGGTGCGATCCGCACTGTAACCTAAGTTCAGGTGCGTCATCCCGGGAAATGTCTGCTCAACTATTCCGGGAGCACGGTCATCCATAAAGTGCGTGATTGAATCACCGATAAACACGAGATCGATCTTGTCAGCGTTCGCGGCCACTTCCTGCAACTTCGCCTCGTGGCGCTGCAACCACCAATCATCACGCGGTTGTGCATTCGTTGTCTGAAAGCCCTCCGCGGTGAGCTCAGTTAAAGATACGACAGCTAGTCCAAGCAGACCACAAATTCGGAATAAATTGTTCATAAATCAGGAGTCCTACTGGACAGGTTCATCATTTAAAAGTGCACTCAATGTGGGCTCCATCGCAGCCGCCCACACCTTATATCCTCCCGTATTCGGGTGCAATAAATCCGGCATTAGTTCGCGGGGAATGTTCCCTTGGTCATCCAAGAAGGCTTGATTGATATCGAGATGAAACACCGCTGGATCGGCAACCGCCAAAGCTGGAAAATGAGCGCTCACTTCGGCATTAGCGATTCGCACAGGGTCATTCGCCCCATCGCCGCGTGGAAAAATCGACAAGAGCAAGATCTTCGCATCTGGCATCTGATGCTTGATGGTTCTCAAGTTACTGCGAATACCGGCCAGAGTCTGCTCCGGTGTATCCTTGCGGTAGCCGATGTTGTTTGTGCCGATCATCAGAACAACGACCTTTGGATTCAGCCCCTTCACCTCTCCATTCTGCAGACGCCAATTCACCCAATCTGTGGTGTCCCCACCAAAGCCTAGATTTAAGGCCTTGCGATGGCCATAGTAACGCTCCCAAACGGGAACACCCCAGCCATCGCCTTCGCGCTCCCAGAAGTGGGTAATGGAGTCCCCAACAAATACCAATTGGTAGTCATCCTCGAGCACCTCCTTCAGTTTCTGCTGATGACGTGGCCCATCACGAGGACTCGACAGCACTGTTCGAGGTGGATTCGCAGGCAAAGGCTCCTCACTAAGGACTTTGCTAATATAAGGCTCTAAGGAAGCCCACCAACGCTGGTAACCCGGAGTAATCAGATGGAGCATATCTCTCCAGTAGAGTTCCGGATTCAACTCACCCTCGGCAGTATAGAACTGATCGTTGATATCAACGTGCGTCACTTGCGAACGCTCAGCAAATCGAGGAAGTTCACGATTCACCGCCTCCAAAGTCGTCTGCTCCTTGCCAGCTTTCCGCGGGAAGACGGAGAACAACAGCACCTCCGCCTCCGGCACACGTGCTTCCAGCTCATCCAGGATCGCTTCAATTCCTGCAACGATTGCCTCGGAACTCTGACTGCGCGAGTTATTCGTCCCGATCATCAATGAGACTAGTTTGGGCTGCACCGTATCCAGTTCTCCATTACGCAAACGCCAAAGCACATGCTCGGTGCCATCCCCACCAAAGCCGAGGTTCAGCACCTTACGATTACCAAAGTAATAGCCATACAACGGATCGCGCTCAGAATACTGTGTGATCGAATCACCAATCAGCACGATATCATAATCGCCTTGCTTCGCTTCAACCAGCTTCTCGGCATGCCGCTCATGCCACCACTCGGAGGGGCGCTGAGGCTGCATCGCCGTCGGCAGTTCAAGTGCACTGAGCTTGCTCATTGAGGACGCAACAAATGCGATACAAAGGGCATACATTGGAGCCGAATGAACGAAGAAACGAAAGAGTCTCTGAGACATTTTCATAGATTGTAGATACTACACGAGATCGCCCTCGGGCGACATCGCGTATACGTGCGATATAGTGGAAATTTTAACGAGATTGGTAGGGAGGAATGCCCTCCCTACCTTCAAAAAAGTCCGACACACTAGGCATGCCGGACTTTTGATTCATTCATAGAAGGCTTACCGGAGGATACCGTCGCTATTCACGTCGAAGGCTCTGAACTGCTTGCGGTAGCCTTCCTCCAGTTCCTCAAAGCTCAACTTACCATCCTTATTGCTATCATTGTCTTTGATGAAGCCAGAATGATCAAACTCGTCTGGAGTGAGGAATCCATCACCATTCTTATCTTGCTCCTTGGCGCCCTTCATGAAGACCGCAGCAAATTCATCTTCAGTCACTTTTCCGTCTTTGTTGGTGTCATAGTTGAGGATGTCCCGTGGTGGATTGTCTTGACCGGAAGCAGCAGTTGGAGATGCAGCCATCACGCTCGTCTGCGGGAGCACTGAACCATCAACACTGAGAACAATCTCTTGTGGCTTGCCCCACTGGCGATCCGCTAGGTTTACGCGCCAGAGGTCGTTACCAACCTTTTCGACAGATGTGATCTCACAGTTTTCAGAGCTCACTGCAGCGAGCGGTGCCTTACTGTGAAAAGTCAGGCTACCTTCCTGAGCGCCCGCATCGGTCAGTTCAACCTTGAGGCCGCTTGCACTGGCACGGATGTCTTTGATCTCAGTGGCACCCATTGCGATGTGCAAATTGGAACCAACCATGACCGGAACATTTGCCTCAGAAGCAATGATTGGGGTGAAACGAAGCAGACGGGAATCAAGCCCTGGAAGCTCCTCAGTGGTGTGACGGTCTTTGGTGTAACCGATTACCTCATTCTTCCAGAAGTCGAAGACTGCAACAGTCTCACCAACAGGAAGACCCGCTTCAGCAAAATCGATGCTCACTGCCTTCTTGAATTCAGGATCCTTCGCCTTGGTGTTGCGGAAGTCGTCATGGTCATGACGTGGATTATAGAGATTGTAGACTGCGAAATTACCATAGTCGCGATCTGCAGAGAAACCAAAGACTTCGTTGTATGGAGACTTCCCAAGCGTCAAGAGCCGTGTTGTCTCGGTGTGTGCTGGACGCAGGATTTCGAAGTTACGCCATTTGTCCTTCACCTCTGGTCCATCAATCGGGTCACTCACCATGGATGTGCCACCGACGAGGCCAACCGAGTTGTGCCATGTCTTCCACATGCCCTCACCTTGCGGTGTGCCTCCGAGTGAACGTGGTGTGCCGTCGACCTTGGTGCCTGTAGCACTGACATACGCAACATCCGGATCATTCTGCCACCAGACATTGTCGTAGATTTGGAAGCGAAGCACAGACTGGAGGCACTTGTAAAAGTGTGCTGGGTGAGAGTCAGGCCCCACACGAGCGGCGTCGATAAACCCGATCACACCACGAGTCGGCTGACCGAGACAGGACAGAATGTAAATTTCTTCACCAGCAGCATCGCGGTAAAGCGTGTAAAGGTCGCGAAAAACCTGAAGACGTGTCTTCGTCTGATCGACGAAGCGATTACCGATACCATTGAAATCGATCTTGATATAACCGAAACCACGATCACGTGCATCGGTAATGATCTGATGGAGATACTTCTTCGTCGCAGGGTGATCAGGATTGACCCATTTCGCACCGCCGGGGTGGAATGGATTCGGGTTCATAAAGCTCGCAATGCCCTTCGCATTGGTCTGAATCGCATCTGGATTCTCATCGATCCATGGGTGTTCGGGGTTGATCATCAGTGGCGCAAACCACACACCTGGGATGTTACCAGACTCGCGCACGCGCTGCGCAACCGCTGCCATCCCCATTGGGAATTTGTCGTTGGCACTCCAGTCGCCGTCCATCTTCTGATAACCGTCATCGATTTGGACGATCCCCTTACCAAATGTATTCGGGTTGGCTTCAATTGTATCAGTGACGTTGAGCACATGCTCGGCATCGATCTTTGTGGTGGTGTCATACCAGCTGCACCAGCCGTAAACAGGGCCGCGGTGCAGACGCGCACCGTGCGTGGCCGCCACCCAACGTGTCCAGATGTTGGTCGCAGTTGCAGTCGGCTCAAAGCAGAAGATCATCTCTTCAGAGCGACGAGTCGCCCCCGCAGGAACGAGGACGTTATCCATCGCTACCGTCGCAACAAATTCCTGGTTGATGAATTGCACATTGGTGTAGGCATCCGCAGGGCCAACCGGGCCAACAAGGAAACCATCGCCACTAGGGCTTTGGAACAAAGCGGACTCATTGAGACGCTTCTCAGCGACATCATAAGTAAACGCCTTCGTGTCTTCCATCAGTGGAGTAATCAACCACTCCGCAGGATTCGCTACGTCGAGCGCACCACCGGAGCCCTTACGCGCATCGAACAAATCAAATGCTTCGAGACGAATCGCCTCGCTACTACGATTATGAATCAGCGCTTGAACCGTAAACGCATTGATGTCCTTAAGACGCTTGACCTTAAGCGTATATTGAAACGGGGCATCGGAACGCCCATAGGTCGCTTGCATCAAGTCGGCATCACCGAACGGAGTCGCAACTGTGCTCGTGCGAATATCGCCCAACAATTGAGAACCTGAGGTGCCAATGCGGTGACGCTTTTCGCCTATTTTATAGACAGCAGACGAGGCCCCTGAAAATGTGGCAAAGCCCTCCGACTCGACTTCGATCAGCGCACGATCCTCAGAGAATTCAACCCTCTGCTCTGAGACCGCATGAAGGCTCTGAAAATGAAACGCTAACGAAAGTAGCGATATTGTTAATTTGGTGATTTTATTCATAGGTAAATGGGATTTGAAATAGATAAATTGGCTATAATAACACTCCCTAGAAGCTCTGACTATCGCATATTTGTGCGATACGCGCACTCAAAAGTGTAGAAGCGACACTCTTGCCGCTTTTCAAGGCTGAATGTAAGCGACACGCAGGTGCCGGAAAGCGACGCCTGCACCGTGACCGGCAAATCCGAGGTGCCCGTCTTCGGGGACGTCGGATTTGAATTTTTGGCTCATAAATTCGGTGATAGTTGAAACGTCGGTATCGACAATCGGTGTGCCATTCAATTCGACCTGAATAGTAGTGCCCTGCACCCGCACGACTTGATAGTTCCACTCTCCAACGGCCCGCAGGT
>Ga0209533_1001969_pt1 | contig 18974 bp, 18 predicted proteins | sample COG_04_FD_184748 | JGI IMG/M metagenome (GOLD analysis project Ga0209533, IMG submission 184748) | Pelagic Microbial community sample from North Sea - COGITO 998_met_04 (SPAdes) (version 2) | ecosystem: Environmental > Aquatic > Marine > Neritic zone/Coastal water | place: Helgoland, sampling...
TTTCTGAGATGGAAGAAGCCTGCAATGGTGGAGATTCCTCTATCTGCGAAATCATAGAAATGACCGAGGCCTGCGCAAATGGCGATCAGGAATCTTGTGTCACTTTATTTGAACAAATGCATGCTGAGCTTGGTGATGAAGATTTTGAAAACTGGGATTATGAAGATGAGTATGATGAGATTTATACTAATGATAACGACACATATTTTCCTTGGGAAGATGGTTTTCCAGGTGCTGAAAATAACGAAGGATTTGATTCAGCTATATTTGACAATATGATGTCACTTATTGATAGTATGGACATGGAAGACGATGAGATGGTTCTAATTATGGAACAATCTGATGTATTGATTTCTATTATCGATGCAAGTGGTTTTGAATTTACACCTACTTTAATTGACGGTTACCTGGTGTTTGGTCCATTTAACATTGAAGATCTTTATTCCATATTTATGGGTGACGTCAATAGCAATGGTATTGGATGGGGTTTACTTCGTCTTTCAGGAGCAGAAGTAGTTGCTGACGGTGTTATAAGTGAACCTTCAGAATTATTAAACGGAATGTTTACAGTAAGTGCTGCGCTTTCATTAGAAGAACAAACAACACCTCTTGAAGTATACAATACTACTTACTTTAATCTATTAGGTAAAAAAGTTAAAACGCTTGACAAGGGTTTGTATATTAAAGTAATGCAAACCAATAAAGGACAAGTTGCTGAGAAGGTATACTTAAACAAACAATAAATTTTCAATTAATATTTTAATTAAAAAGGCTTCCGTTATGGAAGCCTTTTTTTATTTTTTTATTTTTTTCAATTTCTGAATTTTGCCTTTTTTCTTTTTAGAAACAATGTTTAGCATGAGATTGTATTTGTCCCAATTCCATTTTTCTGGCATAAGTAGACGGTCGTTTAGCCGCTCCATATCTGCTATAGATTTGTTGTTCGGATGCAAAGTTATTGCCGCAATGTCTTGCACCTCATTTTCCATAGAAATTACGTAATAAGGATTGGTCCAAGCCCAGTCTCTCAGTTGTACAACTTCAGTATCCAATGCTTTTTCTCCTCGCATTAAAACGGTTGGAATGTAATAGTTCAGCTTAGTTCCATCTTTTAATTTTACTTCGACCTCAATGGGCATCGGCATTTCTCCCTTCTTCAACACAACGTTGGTCCCATTTTCGGTTTTGGCAACTTCTTCGATCGCATAATCTATTGTTTTGGTCGTATTCACAAAATAATCGAAATACCAGTCTAACTCAATACCACTTTCTTTTTCTACAATTCTTTTAAAATCACTTGCAGTAGGGTGTTTGTAGCTCCACTCTTTAAAGTAGCGCAACAGCGAACGGTCTACAGCATTTTGTCCTACAATATGACTAAGTTGGTCTAGTATAACTACTCCTTTAGAATAGGAGGCGGTACCATAGGCCCAATTCGTATTAAAATGATCTGCATGCGTACACAAGGGTTCTTCATAAGCACTGTCTGCTATTCTTTTGTAGCCTTTGTAGGAGCTATTGTGCGCATCTTTCCAATCTTCTGGGAACAATTGTTGCTCAATTCTGTTAGATGCATAAGAAGTAAAGCCTTCGTCCATCCAAGAGAACAGGCTTTCGTTGGTGGCAAGTAAACCTTGGTACCAACTGTGCATAGCCTCATGAACACATACACCAACCAAACTTTTTAGATTCCTGTTTCCAGTGATCAAAGTTGCCATTGGGTATTCCATACCACCATCGCCCCCTTGAATTATGGAGTAGTGTGGGTAAGGATATTTCCCAAAATTTTCATCTGCATAGGCAAAAGTGCGAACCATATAGGCGCCCAAATTTGCCCATTCTTTCGTTTTATCTCCTTTCAAGTAAAAAAGATGAAAGTCTGGTCCATTTTCATTTGTTACAATATCGTGCGTATACTCTGGGTCAGCTGCCCAAACAAAATCGTGTACATTTTCAGCCTTAAAATTCCAGGTAAGCCTTTCAGATACAGCATCAATTGGAGGAGGAGTAGTTGTGTAACCATGCCCAATTTGTTGTGCGTTTTGTAACACACCTGTTGCCGCAATTGTATAGGCAGCATCCATAGTAATGTTAACTTCAAACGAACCCCAAATACCATAAAATTCTCTTCCCACATAAGGGTTTGTATGCCAACCCTCTTTATCGTATTCACACATTTTTGGGTACCACTGAGACATAGAGTAATCGATGCCTTCTTTGTTCATTCTTCCCGAACGGCGAATTTGTAAGGGAACTTGCGCCTTAAAAACCATAGAGAATACAGTTGTGTCTCCAGGTAAGAGGGGCCTAGCTAAATCAACATCCAAAATGGTTCCATCGTGCTTGAAGTTCAGTTCAGTACCGTTTTGTTGTAAACTCAACACCTGTTGAATACCTACTTCTTTTTCATTTAACTTGGCTATTCGATCTCCTACACGTCTGTCAGGATCTAAAATGGTTCGAGATCTTACATCCATCATGCTTCCGGGTTGAAAGGCATTAAAGTAGAGGTGGTAAAAGACCTTGTTTAAGGTGTCTGGTGAGTGGTTGGTAAAGGTCAATTCTTGCGCCCCATCAAATTGATGATTTTCAGAATCGAAGTCTATATCCATTTGGTAGTGCGCTTCTTGTTGCCAGTAAGATTGACCACAAACGACTGAAGTGAAGCCAAAGCAGATAAGTATTGGTAAAAGCCTTTTCATTCGAATAGAATTTAATTAATTTAGGCGTAAATCTACAAACTATATTTTGCTTAGAGGTAATGGCTGAACAAAGAAAAATATTACGAATATTTAAGCTGATAAGCTTGTTGAAAGGGGCTAGGCGTCGAACTCCAACTGAGTTGGCATCCATCCTCGAGATCTCTAAGCGAACCGTGTATCGGTATTTTATTCTTTTAGAGGAATTGGGTTTTGTGTTAGATGTTGACTTTGAGAATCGGTATTTTATTCCAACCGACGAAGGCGAAGAGTATCAGTTTGCGTTTAATGCCGAAGAATCTTTATTGATTAAGCAATCGATTAAAAGTTTGTCTGCCGGTCATAATTTAGCTGAGCACATTCTTAAAAAACTCCATATGATGAGCGAACAAGCTCAAATAGGCGAGAATATTTTGAATGCGAGTAATGGTCTTAAAATTGAAAAGCTGTCTAAGGCTATTAGTGCTAAGGTTCAAGTTAAATTAATGAACTATTCCTCTTTAAATTCTAATTCAGACACCAACCGTTTGTTTGAGCCCATTTCTTTTACAACAAATTACACGGGTGTGGTTGGGGTAGATGTGGAAAATGCGCCCACAGAATCTAGAATATTTAACATCAATCGTATTGGACAAGTAGACGTTTTGCAAAAGTCGCAGCGGTTTGCGCCTTCAATTGCTGTTCAAATCATAGATTGTTTTGGTTTTAAAGGGACAACTCATTACCATGTAGAGTTGCACCTTCAGCGAAAAGCCTATGCACAGTTAATTCAATTTTACCCTCAAACTAAAGTACTTATGAGTGGTAAAACCAATCGTTATGTTTTTAAAGGTAAAGTTTGTTTTTCCGAAAATCTCTTTCGTTTTTTACTTTCTTTTCCCGATCAAGTAGTGGTTGTAAAGCCCGCTGCTTTGCTTGACGAATTGGAGGCTTTTAAGCAGACTTTTTAAGTTTTATTGCCAGTTCGTTTAAGCTCACGTAAAGCTCTTCTAAAGCATTGATTACAAAGTATTTTTCTTGTATTACATCGGTATGAAACGCACTTTGCATAACTTCGTAAATATTGTAGTTGAGGTGTTTTATTTTGGGGTCAAATACGTGGTTTGTTTCACCGTAAGATGACGCAATGCCCGCGCCGTAAACTTTTGTTTTACCCTCTTCTTTAATAAGTCCAAACTCTATGGTAAACCAGTAAATACGTTGCAGCTTTTCGAGCATTTCTATATCTCCTTTAAATTGTTGTCCCAATTTCCCAAATGCTTGCGCAAACTTTGAGAAGGTAGGGTTTATTAAAAGTGGAATATGACCAAAAACATCATGAAACATATCGGGCTCTTCTAAGTAGTCTATTTGACTTCTTTTGCGAAGCCAGGTAGAGGAACAGAATTTTTTTTCTGCCAATAAATCAAAAAAATCATCTACTGGAATTAATCCCGGAACTACATGAATTTGCCAACCCGTTTGGGTTTTGAAAAAGGCATTCATCTCCTCAAAATTGGGAATAGCTGATGCATTTAAGCATGGTGCAAGTTTTTCCAGACACGCATTGTATTCTTTGCTTCCCTTTGTTGCCAGGTTTTCTTTCTGACGATTGAAAAGAAGTTTCCAAACTTCTTGATCTTCCGAAGTGTATTCCTTGTAAAGCTGTTTCATAATTTGGAGTATAAAAAAACACCTACTCTTGTAAAGAATAGGTGTTGGTTATAATTGCATACGACCATTGTCCGATTCCTTATGGAGTGGAGTTCATATAATAATAGTATGTGTTTTTTCTTTTCATCTTATCCAAATATACAAATGTTTTCTTGTAATCCAAATTATTATTTGTGACACTAATTGTCTCAACCATGTCTTTCATTTGTACTGTAGAAATTAAAACACAAAGCTATGACAACTACTTACGCACTTAGACAAAGCACACATCAGTTTTTGCCTTTTGGAACGAACTTTTCTCAAAAGGACGATCATTTAGGCGTGTGCAATACTCAAATTTTAGAGGATTTAGTCGATGGAGAATACGAGAGAGAATGTTATTTTCAAACCCGAAAGTTTGGTTCAGTTTATTTATCTGTGGTAAGTAAACTTGTTATTTCTGATCAAACATGGAATGCTTTTATGGGTACGTTTACACTAGATAAAGATATTGAAGGATTTATTGATCAGATGATTAATACGCAGAATGATCATGATTTGTTGGGTTTGATAGGTAATAATTTACCAAAATATCCAGATGTTTTAGGTCTTGTACTTATGGGAGAAGCGGTATACAATTCGTAAAAAAAAAACGAGCGCTAGCTCGTTTTAATTCTAAGGTGTCTAGTCTTCTAGTTCTTCGTATCGGTCAATTTCTCTTTGATAAAATTCATCAGCAAGAGCTAGGAGTTCACTAATTGCGGTTGTTAATTCAGCCTCGTCTGCTGTTCCTAATAATTCTGGTAAATCGTCATCCATCCACATCACATCATCTGTATCTAGGTTAAGTACAAATTTGGGAGATTCGGTGTGAACGATAAAAACAGTGTCTTGACTGTCGGTGTTGTCTCCAACTAAAAACTTTGGTATTTTCATGTTTATTCTTTTCCTGCAAATGATTTTACATCTTTTTTACTAACTGTGTCTGAACATAAAATAATCAAACGTTCAATTACATTTCTAAATTCTCTGATATTCCCAGACCAAGAATAGCTTTGCAGGGTTTTAAGCGCCTCTGGACTAAAGGTTTTTTCAGCAATCCCATGTTCTTCACAGATTTGTTTGTTAAAATGTTCTGTAAGAACAGGTATGTCTTCTTTACGTTCGTCTAAGGAAGGATTATTTATTAATATAACGCCTAATCGATGGTAAAGATCTTCTCTAAAGTTTCCTTCTTTTATTTCTTTTTGTAAATCTTTATTGGTTGCCGCGAGTACACGCACATTTACTTTTATCTCTTTGTCGCTTCCAACTCGGGTAATTTTATGCTCTTGCAATGCGCGTAGTACTTTTGCTTGTGCTTTTAGGCTCATGTCACCAACTTCATCAAGAAAAAGGGTGCCAGTATCTGCTGTTTCAAATTTTCCTTTTCTTTGTTTTATGGCCGAGGTAAATGCTCCTTTTTCATGTCCAAACAATTCTGACTCTATAAGTTCCGAAGGTATTGCAGCACAGTTTACCTCAATCATTGGCGATTTACTACGCTCACTCTTCTCATGTATTGCATGGGCTATAAGTTCTTTTCCAGTTCCGTTTGCTCCGGTAATTAAAACTCGCGCATCTGTTGGTGCTACAAGTTCTATCATTTGATGTATTTTACTAAGCTCAGGAGTGTTGCCAATCATTTGGTATTTTTTACTCACCTTCTTCTTAAGAACTTTGTTTTGTACAACTAAGTTTTTTCTATCTAAACCATTTCTAATGGTATTTAATAAGCGGTTTAAATCTGGCGGTTTAGAGATGTAATCGAAAGCACCTTTTTTAATGCAGTCTACCGCTGTGTCAATGTCGCCATGGCCAGAAATCATGATAAGGGTGAGTTCTGGTTGAATTTCCATAGCCTTGGTCAGCAGATCTATTCCGTCCATCTTAGGCATTTTAATGTCGCACAGAACCAAATCAAAGCTGTTGTTTGTAATCTTTTCTAATCCTTCAATACCATTTTCAGCTAATTCAACTTCATAACTTGAATCTTCTTCTTGTATGATGTTCGAAAGTACATTCCGAATCGCTAGTTCATCTTCTATAATGAGGATTTTTGCCATAGTGTAGGTTTTGTTACGAGGCTTTGAAGTAAACCTTCTTTAAGCGCAAAGTTAGACAGTCGTAAATCGTGTATAATAAGTCGGTTTAATATGAAATTGATCACAACAACAGCGATAACAATCATGTCTGCTCTCATAGGAATTAAGCCTTCCATTTTGAGTCTTTCGGCTAAAGTTGCTTCAGAAATAACGCGTTGTATTTGGTTGTAATCGGCCATCAAAAAAGTATAATTCTTTTCTTTTGTCCACAAGTCGCAATCTCCGTTTTTACAAGAAATCATTTCTGCTAGCGTATCAAACGATCCCGATGATCCTATTAAACAATTAATTTCATAGACTTCGGCCATTTCTATCATTTCAGCAAGTGTTTCCTCTAAATGTGAGTCAATTGCAGCTATGTCTGTTAGTTCAATAGGGTCAGCTGGATTAAATTTTTCCAATAACCTTGCTGCGCCAAGTTTGTAGCTTTTCTTCCAAAAGATTTCTTGCTGGTTTGCAATGATAAATTCTGTGCTTCCGCCACCAATATCAATTATTAATTTTGGTGTTTCTTCTAAATCTAAGGCTTGGATGACTCCCTTGTATATCAAGTCAGCTTCGGTGTCTCCATCGATTACCTGAATCGAAATACCCAGTTTTTCTTTTACTTCTTTAACAAATTCCGGACCGTTTTCTGCACTTCGAATTGCGGAGGTTGCCACGGCGTAAAATTCTGTAATACCTTCCTCTTTTAGTTTTGCTTTGTGTTGCGTAAGTGCATCTAATCCTCTTTGGTAAGGCGTTTGGGCAATAAAGTTTTTTGTTATTCCACCTTGTCCTAACTTAACAACAATCTTTGTTTTGTAAAACACCCTGTACTTTTGATCTTCTACTTCTGCAAGTAGTAAGTTAAAAGTGTTTGTTCCTAAGTCTATGATGCCTATTTTTCTCATTTTAGCTTTGTTTAATCCACTTCCACAAAGTTTTGTAGTTTACTTTTTGTCCGTACATTAAAATTCCTACTCGGTATATTCTACCTGCAATCCAACTTGTAAATATAAAACCAATAATTAATAAAACCATCGATAAAGCGATTTCCCACATAGGTGGGTCAAAAGGCAACCTTCCCATCATTACAATTGGGGAGGTGAGTGGGAATATTGAGGCCCAAAAAGCTAGCGAACTGTCGGGGTTTTCTAGAATTATTTGCAAGCTGAAAAATGCAAATAGAAGAGGTATGGTAATCGGCATAATAAATTGTTGTGTGTCTGTTTCTGATTCTACCGAGGCTCCGATTGCTGCAAATAAGGAACCATACATTAAGTAGCCACCCACAAAATAAAACAGAAACATACCTAGTAATAAAGGGATGTTAAAGCTACTAAGTTGCGTTAAAATAATAGACATGTCATTGCCTTGTGTAATTTCAGGCGAAAGTGCCGCTTCAGAGACCTCTATAAGCTCCGTAGGGTTTAGCTCAGCAGGGTTTATAAGTAATCTTGTAGCTACAGTGCTTAGTGCAAAAGTTAATAAAATCCACAATGCAAACTGCGTAAAACCCACAAGAGCTACGCCAATTATTTTACCCATCATAAGTTGAAATGGTTTGACGGATGAGATTATTATTTCCACAATTCTACTTGTTTTTTCTTCCATTACACCGCGCATAACCATAGCACCGTATAAGAATATGAAAATATAGATTAAAAAACCACCAAACATACTTAAGCCCATGGCAATTTCCGTAGACCCAATTTGTTCTGTACCACTCTCGCTCATAATGATGGTATTTAAGTTAACATCGGCCCTTGTTTTGTTTATGGTTTCTCTTGTGAGTCCTTCGTTTTTTAATTTAATGGATTCGATAACAGCTTCTATGTTTCTAGAAATCATTTTTTTAGTAGTCATACTAATGGGTTTGTGGGCAAACACATTGACATTGTTTTCTAGTTCTTTTAACGTTATTCCGCTCGTGTCTGGAATGTGAACGAATGCTACCGCATCACTCTCCTTAAACAGCAGCTTCACTTCTTCAACCGATTGCTTAAGAATTTGAGTGTTTATGGCTTCTAATTTTTCAAATTTAGATTCAAATAACCCACTATCATCACATACCCATAGTGTTTGTTGATCGGTATCTGGCGATTCTATTAAAAGAGGCGCTAGAATGAGTCCAGCCATTAAAATGGGGCCTAAGATAGTCATGATTAGGAACGACTTTTTTCGAACTCTAGAAAGGTATTCTCTCTTTATGATTAATATTATTTTATTCATGCTAAATTTCCTTTTACTGTTCTAATAAATATTTCATTTATGTTGGGTACTTTTTCTTCAAATCCTTTTATATCGGATTGGTCAATTAAAAATCGAATAAGGTCTGAGGCTGAACTTTCGTTAACAATTTGTATTTCTGCCTGATGTTTGTTTTTACTAATTAGTTGCAGGTGCTGTGGTAAATTCTCCAAAAAAGTAAGGTCAGTAGATGCAAAGTCTACTTTGTAAATTTGTTGTTTGTATTGCTCTTTTATTTGATTTATGGGGCCGTCAAGAATTTTTTTAGACTGATCTATCAGTGCGATATGGTCGCAAAGCTCTTCGACGGATTCCATACGATGGGTAGAAAAAATAATGGAGGTTCCTTGGGCTTTCAGACCCAGTATTTCATCTTTTATTAAGGTTGCATTTATTGGGTCGAAGCCAGAAAAAGGTTCGTCAAAAATAAGAAGTTTCGGTTGGTGTAAAACAGTGGTTATAAATTGAATTTTTTGCGCCATTCCTTTGGATAATTCTTCTACTTTTTTATTCCACCAGGGTGTGATTTCAAAGCGTTCAAACCAAATTTTTAATGCTTTTTTTGCTTCTTTTTCTGAGAGTCCTTTTAATTGTGCAAGGTAAAGGGCTTGCTCGCCCACTTTCATCTTTTTATACAACCCTCGTTCTTCTGGGAGGTATCCAATTTGGCTAATGTGATTGCTGTTTAGTGGTTGTCCGTTAAAAAGAAGTGCTCCTTTATCGGGCATGGTAATTTGGTTAATAATTCGAATTAAACTTGTTTTACCCGCCCCATTTGGGCCCAAAAGCCCAAAAATCTGTCCTTCTGGTACGGCTAGGCTAACATCATCAAGGGCAAGGTGATTGCTGTACGATTTACTGACCGAATTAATTTCGAGTACATTCATTTTAAAATTGGATCTATTAAATTATGTTAAGCCTTAAATATAGTATTTTTAGATAGATTGCATTGTTTCTAATCTAAGAATTTAAATGTTTCTGATAGGACGCAAACTAATGCATAAATCTTTACTTTTGAGCTTGTAATTTTAGAAGTTAGTTTATGCTACATTATACTTTTTCATACGCTCAACCGCACCGTCATTTTATTGACATCGAATTTCAAATAACTGAACATACTGGCGCAGTACTTATTTTACAATTGCCTGCCTGGAGGCCAGGGCGCTATGAGCTGGGTAATTTTGCAAAAAACATTCAAAAGCTAGCTGTTTCAGATGCGAATGGATCTCCTTTAAAATTTGAGAAAATGACGAAGGATGCCTGGAAAGTATCTACATCAAATTGCAGTACCATTAAGGTGTCTTATACGTACTATGCAAATGAGTTAAATGCAGGCTCTACTTATTTAGATGAGCAACAGTTGTATGTAAATCCTGTAAATTGTTGCTTGTTTGTTCCAGACCGTATGGATGAGGCATGTTCGGTTCGTTTGGATGTTCCAGAAGCCTATAAAGTTGCTTGCTCTTTAGGTTCTTCAAAGCAGCAACTAACCGCGCGTAATTTTGATGAATTAGCCGAGAGTCCTTTTATAGCATCTGCGAGTCTTCAACACAATAGTTACCAAGTAGCTGGTGTCCAGTTTCATGTATGGTTTCAAGGCGTTTGTCAGCCAAATTGGTCTAGAATTCTTAAAGATTTTGAAGCATTTACCCTTCAACAACTAAATGATTTTACAGCTTTTCCGGTTTCCGAATACCATTTTATCAATCAAATTTTACCTTATAAGGCCTACCATGGTGTTGAGCATACAGCTAACACTGTCATTTCTTTAGGTCCGGGTGAGGAGTTGATGAGCCAAAAGATGTATGCGTCTTTATTGGGGGTTTCTTCTCACGAACTTTACCATACTTGGAATGTTAAGCAGATACGACCCAAGGAGCTGTTGCCTTATGATTACACCAAAGAAAACTATTCTCGAATGGGGTACTTGTACGAGGGCGTTACCACTTATATGGGCGATTTGTATTTAAAGCGTTCTGACGTTTTTTCGGATGCAGCCTTTTTTAAAACACAAGAAGAAAATCTTCAAAAACATTTTCATAACGGGGGCAGACATAACCTGTCTGTTGCCGATTCTAGTTTCGATACTTGGTTAGATGGTTATGTAATGGGTGTTCCAAACCGAAAGGTTTCCATTTATACCGAAGGTGCCTTGTGTGCTTTCATGCTCGATGTTTGTTTTTTAGAAAAGAGTGCAGGTCAGGTTTCTTTACGGTCTTTAATGACCAAGTTATACAAAGAGTACGCTTCTAAAGGCAAGTCCTTAACCGAAGAGGATTACATTCATGAACTCGTGCAATTTGGAGGTGAAAAGGCATTTGCGATTGTCGAGAATCATCTTTACGGTACCAAGGATTTTAGAAGCTCCCTAGATCAGGCCTATGCTTCCTTGGGCTTGCAGATCGAAGAAGTTGAAAATACCGATGTACTTGCCGCAAAACTTGGTGTAAAAGGAGTATTTCAAAAAGAGGGTTTGCAGCTCACACATATACAAACAGACGCAGTTGCAGACTGTGCTAAAGTTGCTGTTGGAGATGTAATTATGGCCATCAATGGAGAAAAAATAACCAAAGAGTCCGTTCGAAGTCTAAACATCAAAGAATCCCTTGTGCTTCAAGTAAAAAGACGTTTTGAAACCCTTGATGTAAAAATTTTGATAGCTGCTCAATTGCATTACCCGCTGTTTAAAATTATTCCGGTAGAAAAGCCAAATGCGCAACAAAGCCATTTGTATGAAAAATGGATTAATGCCTGATTTAAAATACCTCCAATTAGAGTTTTTTATTTGTACTGAAAGTTGAGCTCTTGTTTCTCTATGTTCTCGTTGAGTATTATAAAACCATTAAAAGTAGTGTTAGGGGCTACTGTTTGGTTAAATAGGTTGTATGTTTTCATGCTTTTTTTAAAACGCGAATTGCCGTGTATACCAAGTGCTAAATTATAGACGCCAATGAGCACTGCAATAGGATTAATCGTTAAGCTATACCTGTTGCCTGGAGATGTCCAATAAAGGCTAGCCTCTGCAAGACCGTATAACATATACCCGCCCAATCGTTTTTGTTGTATTTTATGAATGTAGATGTCTTCATTGGTTTCTATGCTTATGGGTACGCCAAGGAGTGTTTTAATCTTTAGGTTTTCGTCGGTAAATACAAGCGTTTCAGTACTTTCGTTTTTTATTTTTACTGAGAGTAGTTGTAGGTTTTTCCTGTCTTCTCTGTGGTCGTAAGTGTTGTTTCTGGACTCACTCATTGCATCGAAATCATATTCTATTTTTACATCTTTATTGATGTTTTTTTCCATCGAATAGAAGTTTAGCTCCGGATTCATTTTAATAAAACGTGTGGCGCAACCTGAAAAAAAGAACATAGTTAGGCCTAGAATTAGTAGTTTTTTCATTAGTACAATTTTATATTAAATTTATTTTATTAATTATTTCACAGCAATCATACTAATTTCTACATTAACATCTTTGGGTAAGCGGGCAACTTCTACGGTTTCTCTAGCCGGAAAATTTGCCGTAAAATACTGCGCATAAACCTCGTTAATACGAGAGAAGTTATCCATATCAGAGATGAATATTGACGTTTTAATAACGTTGTCGAAAGTCATACCAGCTTCAGCTAGTACTGCGCTCATATTACTCATTACTTGTTGTGTTTCATTTTCTATGGTATCTAGTACAAGTTCTCCGGTTTCGGGTTTAAAAGCGACTTGTCCAGACGTGTAGAGTGTGTTTCCAGATAATACTGCTTGAGAGTAGGGGCCTATTGGAGCAGGAGCATTTTTTGTTTCTATTACAATTTTCATATTATTGTTTAGTTTTGCAGTTATTATTAAGCTAAGATATGAAAGTCCTTATTATAGACAATTACGATTCTTTTACTTTTAACTTAGTCCATCTGCTGGAAAGTTTTACTGAGGGCTTTGAAGTTTGGAGAAACGATGAAATAGACTTTAAGCGTGTGCCGGAATTCGATAAAATAGTATTGTCTCCTGGGCCAGGTTTACCATCTGATGCAGGGCAAATGCCAGCCTTGATAAAACGCTTTGCCGCTTCTATTCCTATGTTAGGTGTTTGTTTGGGTTGCCAAGCCTTGGGTGTTTATTTTGGGGCCGAACTCTACAATTTAGAAAAAGTTCAGCACGGTGTTCAAACGCCAATAAGTGTACTTGATTCAAGCGTTTTGTACAAAAACTTGCCCAAAGAAATTGAAGTAGGTCGCTACCATTCTTGGGCCATTCAGCTCAAAGCAAACAGTGTGTTAATTCCTACAGCGTACGATAAAACTGGAGTGCTTATGTCATTCCGACACAAATCTTTGTCTATTTTTGGTATACAATACCATCCAGAATCGATAATGACTGAAGCTGGAAAGACTTTACTGTTTAATTGGATTACTTCTTAAACTCGTGTCCCATTTTATCTTTTTTGGTTTTCAGATAAAATGCATTGTGCTTGTTAGCGGTAATTTCTAGCGGAACATTTTCAACAATTTCCAGTCCATAGCCAATTAAACCGGCTCTTTTTTTAGGGTTGTTGGTCATGAGTCTTAATTTGTTTGCGCCCAGGTCGTGCAGTATTTGTGCGCCAACGCCGTAGTCTCTTTCGTCTGGTTTAAAGCCCAGTTTTTCGTTGGCTTCTACCGTATCAAAACCTTGTTCTTGAAGTTTGTAAGCCTTTAGTTTGTTAATAAAGCCTATTCCTCTTCCTTCTTGGTTCATGTATACTATAACACCGCTTCCTTCTTTTTCTACCATTTGCATAGCATGCGCAAGTTGTGGACCACAATCGCACTTGCATGAGCCAAATATATCGCCTGTAATACAAGAAGAGTGCACGCGAACCAAAACAGGTTCATCTTTTTTCCATTCGCCTTTGTGTAATGCAATGTGGTGTCTGCCTGTATTTACTTGCTTGTAGGCTGTTAGTATAAAATCACCATGTTCGGTGGGTAAATTTATGGTTTCAACTTTCTCAATCAAACTTTCTTTTTGCATTCGGTAGGCAACCAAATCTTCAATAGAAATGAGTTTTAAGTTGTGTTTTTTAGCAATTTCTTTTAATTCCGGAAGTCGCGCCATCGTTCCGTCTTCATTCATTATTTCTACAATAACTCCAGCTGGTTTTAGGCCTGCCAATCGAGCCAAATCCACCGAGGCCTCAGTATGACCTGTTCGTCTTAAAACACCGCCTTTTTTCGCTTTTAGTGGAAAGATGTGCCCTGGTCTTCCTAAATCTTCGGGTTTCGTCTTTTCGTCTATTAAAGCAAGCACTGTTTTTGCTCTGTCGCTAGCCGAAATTCCTGTGGTGCATCCAGCACCAATTAAATCTACAGAAACCGTAAATTGAGTTTGATTGGGATCGGTATTTTTACCTACCATCATCTCTAAATTCAACGCATCAGCTCTTTCCTCAAGTATAGGTGTGCATATTAAGCCCCGCCCATGAGTTGCCATAAAGTTGATCATTTCTGGGGTAGTCATTTCAGCAGCAGCCACAAAATCGCCTTCATTCTCACGATCCTCGTCGTCCACAACAATCACTACTTTTCCCTTGCGAATGTCTTCTAAGGCTTCTTCTATGGTGTTAAGCTTACTGAGCATAGTTATTTTTTTTGCAAAGATACTAATTACTGTAGAACAATTTGTTTAGTTTCTCTGTGGTTTTAGACCATTCGAAGGTGTTTTTAACAAATTCATGTCCGTTGGTAGAAAGCTGTGTTCTTTTCGCCTCATTTTGTAAAAGCTCAAGACATAAAGCGGCGAGTTCTTCTTTTGTGTTTCCTACAAGGAGTGCCTGTTCAGGCGCGTTAATCGGATTTGCCGCCAGGCTAGTACTTATACACGGTTTATTCATAGCCATCGCTTCGAGCAATTTGTTTTGTAATCCCGTTCCTATTCTCATGGGCGCAATAAATAGGGTAGAGCTCGCATAGGCTTTTCTTATGTCTTGCATCCATCCACTTACTGTAACCGAATTGGATTGAAGTTTAAGTACAGCTTTGGAGGGCTGTGTTCCGGCCAATAGAATTTTTATTTTAGGGATTTCCTTTTGTAAAATAGGCAGAAGATCTTTGCATAAAAATTCTGCAGCATCAATGTTAGGTGCATATCCCATATTTCCTACAAAAACGATGTCGTATTTTATTTCGGTCTTTTGAGGCTTGAAATGAGCGAAGTCAACCCCGTTTTTTATAATTTTTATCTCTAAATTTTTAGGGTGGTTGACAAACGCTCTGTCTTCTTTTGTAATAATGCTGTGGTTGTTAAACTTCCGAAACAAACTACGTTCATAGTCTCTTTGTTTAGAAGCCTCCCATAGGTAGAGCCATTTGAGGTATAATGGCGCTTTATGAGCGCGTCTTTCCATTCCCTTAGAGAACACATCCATGTAGTCTATGGTTTTTGGCTCCTTAGCGTTTTTTACATATTCTGCAGCTCTGGTAAGTTGGCAATAAATGTGCTCAGGCTTTACTTTTTGTACTAAATTATGTACGGTTTTTTTGGCTGTTTTAGTGGTAAATAATGCTGTTTGAAATGGTGTTTTTGTGGCTAGGGCTTTTGCTAAGCTCAAGAGTATTTGAAGTGCCGATAATTTAAGGATGAATACTTCCTTACAGAATGACTTTAGTTCTTGATAGGCGGCAGGGTTTTGTTTAGAAAAGGGCAACTGAAGGGCGCACAAATAAACATCATGGTCTTTCGCTAAGGATTTCATTTGGTGGTAAATTCTTAGTTTGTCTCCTTTGTCTAAAGGGAACGGTATGCGAGATGTTATGATAAATAACTTCATTTAAAACAAAGCCTTTAGTTCTTCATTCACTGCGGATTTAGAGAAATTGGCTTTGGCAAACCTGCGCGCACTTTCTCCAATTTCTGCTACTCTTTTTGGTTGGTCCATGCAAAATTTCATTTGCTCAGCAAATTCTTTTGTTGTGTCGGCTATAAGGATGTTTTCTCTGTGCTTTACTGAAATGCCATCTGCACCTATGCTTGTAGTGATAATGCACTTGCCTAGCGCCAATCCTTCTATAATTTTAACACGAATGCCAGAGCCAGAAAATAGTGGGATAAGCATAACTTTGTGCGAGTTCATAAAGTCGGTTGCATCAAGAACTTCCATATGGTTGTATACGCCAAAGCCTAAACTTTTAGTAAAACTCTCCGTCATGCTTTTTCCTGCAAGGTGCAGTTCGGCTGCAGAGTTACTGGCTACAAATTCATCCCAAACTTCATCTAACAGCCACGCAATGCCAAATTGATTTGGTTTCCAGTTCATTGCTCCAATATGAAAAAAGTCTATGCGATCACTAGAGTCTTTTTGTAGCAAGTGCTTTTCATTTAAATGCAAGCCTATGGTCTTCGTTTTTTCAGCATTGTATTCGCTTATTTTTTTAGAGTCTTTCTCAGATATGGAGGCTATGGCATCTACCTCATTCCAGAATTTTAGTTCTTCTTTTTTTAAGCGTTTTACCTGCAATTTTAAATAAGCGCTGCGCAGTGCTGTGTCTTCTTTTTCGATTTGAGTTTCCCAAATCTTGTGTTCTATATTATGCGATCGGTAAACCAGTTTAGCGGTAGTTTGTTTTCGAACTGTTTTGAGGTAATGTTTCGTAAAAAGACTCTCGAATACAATAAGGTCAAAGGAATTGTTATTTAGTGTTTGTATTACTTCTTTTTTAAAATCTGGATGGTTAAATCGAGAGGTAAAATAAGAAGTTGTTTGTAAGCATAGATTTTTTAAAGCTGCCCAAATACTAAGTTTAGTATCTACAGGGATGCTTTTGTAGGTTAAATTAGGGTGTTCTTTAACATTTTTGGATGGGTGTTTTTGTGTTTCAAAACAAATAAAGTGAACGCTTACACCTATGTCCAGAAACGCTTCTAACATTTGGGCAATAGCAATGCAACCTCCATCTGCTTTAGGGTAGGGAGGCTTGTGGGCAAGAATCAATACTTTTTTTGCTTCCATAATTGCTTAATTTTAATGAGTAAAACAGACAGTTTACTTGTGTTTATTAAGTTAGCGTCGTTTGCAGCTTTGTAACTAAAGAAGAGTCCCAAAGGGGTTAATATCAATGAGGAAAGCCACATTCCTTGTTTGATGGTTAACACGTCTTGCAGTGCGCTTTTCTCTCCGGTTATAGAGGATATGTGGTAAATTAAAAAGAAAATAATAGAGACAAGAACGGGCATGCCCATGCCTCCTTTTCTAATAATTGCGCCAAGAGGTGCTCCAATTAAAAAAAGAATTATGCAGGCAAAAGCCAACGAAAACTTTCGATGCCACTCGATGTGTGCTTTTTTTAGTTTTTTCTTTTTGAATTTGAGTTCTCTTTGAGTATTGTAAACATAAGACTTGCTGCTTCTAACCATATTTGCAGCTGCCTTATGGAGTCTGTTCTTTTTATAAGGACTTAGGTTTGTTAAGTTCTTTTTAAACGATACAATGGTGTCTTTGCTTAGCGAGTCTACTGCATTAAATTTGTAATAAGAATGGAGTTTGCTTTGGTAGGTTTCCAGTCTCGTTTTAATCGAGTTTTTAAGTGAGTCGGAAGTTTCATTAAGTTGCGACAGGTTCATAAATTGAGCTGCGCTAGAGTAGCGTTCTTCATCCGAACGCTCTAGCTGAAATGAGGCCATGTCAAAGCGAATTTTTTGTTTTTTAAAGCTCGATCGTGCAAAAGGTAGGTTTACTCTTTTTTTTGGGTCTCTTGGGTCAACTTCCTCATAACTATAGCCGTTAAATAACTCTAGGTACAAGTACCTGTTGTTTTGGCTGGTATACATTAGGCCACTTTTGGCTTTTATAACTTTGGTGTTCCCCATTTTTTCACTGTGGTCGTATATCAGTAAGCCTTCGAGGGTTTTTCCGTCTTCATTTTTCTTGTTTACTTTTATGCTGTAGCCCTCTATGTCGTTAAAAAACACGCCTTCTCTCATATTTAAAGAGAGTTTTTTATTCATAATATCGTACAAAAGTGTTTTAAACTTCATGTTAGAATACGGGATCACATGATTGGAAAATAAAAATGCGGCAATGGCTAGCATGCTAATGGCAACAAACAGCGGTTGCATAATTTTGTAAAGCGAAATGCCAGAAGATTTTAAAGCAGTGAGTTCATAGTTTTCGCCGAGTTTTCCAAACGTCATTAAAGAGGAGAGGAGGATGGCTAAAGGGAGTGCAAGTGGAACAAGGGTGGGTATGCTGTAAAAAGCAAGTTCAACAATAACGGTCCATTCCAGTCCTTTGCCAATAAGGTCGTCTATGTATTTCCAAACACTTTGCATGAGTAAAACAAAGAGCATAGTGAAAAATGTGCCTGAAAAAGGCGCTAAAAAAGATTTTAATACGAGCTTGTGTAGGGTTTTCAATCCAGGTGTTTTGCTGTTGCGCAGTTGAGAAAGTTTAGGATCCTATGCTTTGTCTCAGCTTTTCAATTTGTTTTTCCCAAAGTAATTTCACTTCTTCTTCATCTTCTTCATCTTCTGCGAAGTCGGTTACCATTAAAGAAATGTCTTGTGTAATTTCGTCTACTTCTATCCTTAATTCAAAATAGGTATCTGCGGGTTCGTCTAGCCACCTAAATTTTATGTTTTGGTTGTTTTTTTTGGTTAACAACTCAGCTTCTTGTTCATCTCCATCCCAAAAAAATGTGTACATCTTGCCTCTTAAGTTTACATTGTCGGCAAACCATTCAGAAAGCCCGTCTGGAGAGCTTATTTGGTTGTACAAAATTCTTAGTGATGACCGAATTGGAAATTCCATTTGGAACTGATTCTTAGATGCCATAGCTTATATTTAGTAAAAATTCTTTAGCTGCAATATACTTATAAATTCATTCAAGTAAAGATTCTTTTCTCATATATTAAAATTTAACCCGGCTAGATCGCTCGATTAACTAAAAATAATGAAAAAGTATTTGTTTAAAAGGGTTTAAAAACTATATATTTGCAGCCCTTAACAGGAATGGCGAGGTAGCTCAGTTGGTTAGAGCGTCGGATTCATAACCCGGAGGCCACGAGTTCAAATCTCGTTCTCGCTACTAAAACAATAAAACGGTTATACTATTATAGTGTAACCGTTTTTTTATTAAACAAGACTTCTGAAAAAATTGAATATACTTCTCGATGCCCTATATCCACTCCATTCTCTTGCCTTAAAAACAGTATCTAATTCTGTTTTGAAAACATGGTTGGTGTAATTACTAATCGTTTTTACAGAGATAGCCAAAATGACATCTAATATATTACCCTCTGTATA
>Ga0209533_1001975_pt1 | contig 18940 bp, 9 predicted proteins | sample COG_04_FD_184748 | JGI IMG/M metagenome (GOLD analysis project Ga0209533, IMG submission 184748) | Pelagic Microbial community sample from North Sea - COGITO 998_met_04 (SPAdes) (version 2) | ecosystem: Environmental > Aquatic > Marine > Neritic zone/Coastal water | place: Helgoland, sampling...
TGGTGGCACGTCTATGATCAGTGACCCGATCGACGCGCTCGACGCGATTGGCGCGCTCGAGGAGAAGGACATGTGGCGCAACTTCGAGATCTTACGTCCGGCCCACACTGAGACCACACGTCTGTTGACGCTCGGTAAGTCGCCTTACAACGAAGTCTTTGGCTTCGCGGCACAACGCACTTATGGTGATTTCGCAGTCTATAACCTCTATAACCCGCGCCATGCAGAGAAGGACCACCGCAACGAAAAGGGCAGCGATCCAGAATACGTAGCAGCAGTGTCCATCGACTTCGCTGAGGCCGGCCTCCCGGCTGGCGTAACCTGTGCAGTCTTCGACTACTGGGAAAACAAGGTCGTTGGTTATGCCAAGGATTACTACACAACTGAAGCGCTTCCTGGTCTTGACTCCCGTCTGCTTCGCTTCACTCCAATGGTTGCCGCGCAAGCTGACATCCCAGTTCTGGTTGGTTCCAATCTGCATCTTGCGATGGGTGCGACCGAAATTAAAGATATCGGTACCAGTTCCAGTGTGCTTAAGGTCGAACTCACTGATGCTGGCGCGCAGGAGGGTAGCCTTACCTTCTACAGCAAGGCTGCGCTTGAAGCAGTTACAGCAGAAAATTGTGAAATCGCTTCCGTTGTAAACCTCGGCGATAACCTCTGGAAGGTTAACCTGATTGGTCGACAGTGGGGCACTGAGCAGTCCATTACGCTTGCAGTTAAGTAAGCCGCAAAAGTACTGAACTGATTAACTTCTTCTTTAATGGTGTCTGCTCTTACGTTTGATCTCTAAGTTGGCGTTCTAATGTGTAACCTGCTCACTTTAATAGTCACATATAACTCCGAGTTCGTATGGTAATACTTTCATTTTTTGGTTTTACGCTGTTTGCGGCGACACTAACGTATTTCATCACGCGAAATTCTGAGAAGAATTCATCGACTGGATTTTTTCTTGGTGGCCGCTCCCTTACCTTCCCCGTCATTGCTGGCTCTCTGCTTCTTACGAATCTCTCGACAGAGCAGATGGTCGGTCTCAATGGTGCTGCGTTTAAAGATGGTCTGGCGGTCATGGCTTGGGAAGTCGTTGCTGTTGTCGCCCTAGTGCTCATGGCATTGTTCTTTCTGCCGAAATTTCTTCGCGCTGGGATTACTACAGTTCCTCAGTTTTTGGAGAACCGTTTTGATAAGCGCACGCAGTCGTTGACCAATATGGTTTTTCTTCTCGCGTATGCCTTCTTGTTGATTCCGATCATTCTTTACAGTGGCGCTGTTGGGCTTTCAGAGATGCTCGACCTCAAGCAGCTTACAGGCATTACGGAGCCTGTTCAGTTCCTAGGAGCGACGCATTCGCCGGATACTGTGATTCTTTGGCTGACGGTCTTTATGATTGGTATCATGGGTGGTATCTACACTCGCTTTGGTGGTTTGAAAACGTTGGCTGTTCTCGATACCATTAACGGTATCGGGTTGCTGATTGGTGGTTTTATGATCGCTTGGTTTGCTCTCGATCGAGTGAGCGATGGGCAGGGCATTCTTCAGGGTTGGAGCGTCTTAAAAGAGGCGAACCCAGAACGCCTAAATTCGATCGGAACGAGCGATACAAGTGTGCCTTTCAGCACCTTGTTTACCGGTGTCGCTTTGTTGAATCTTTTTTACTGGTGCACGAATCAACAGATTATCCAAAGAACATTCGGTGCTAGCAGCCTGGCAGAGGGGCAAAAGGGTGTTCTGCTGACTGGTGCATTGAAGCTTTTGGGCCCGATATACCTTGTTTTGCCGGGTATTATCGCATTCCACTTATTTGCTGCAGATGGCATCTCTAATGACAAAGCCTATGGTACACTGGTTCGTGAGGTTTTACCTCCTCAATTGACGGGCTTCTTTGCTGCAGTCATGGTTGGAGCGATCCTCAGTTCATTTAATGCTGCATTGAATAGCACCTCTGCACTTTTCACGATTGGATTATACAAGCATGCCATAAATCCGAATGGCAGTGAAGAATCTGCGGTTCGAGCAGCCAAGATCTTTGTCGTGATTATTGCTATCGCTGCAATGTTTGTTGCGCCGCTACTAGCTGGTCAGGATAGTATTTTTGGCTACTTGCAGAAGATGAATGGCATCTACTTTATCCCGATCTTCTCGGTCGTGGTTGTTGGCATGCTACATTCACGTGTTCCGAGTAAGGCTGCTTTTACAGCATTACTGGTTGGCTTGATCTTGCTTGCACTCAAATACTTCGTGCCGGGCATGGATGCCGCCGTGGATAAGATCTTTGTCTATAATTTTCACTTCCTCGGTTTTGTCTTCGCGCTCCTAGTTGGTATTATGCTTCTGTGGGGAGCAATCAAGCCGCGTGAGGAAGCTTGGGTCTTGGAGACGAGCACTCCGATTGACATGACTCCGTGGAAGGGCGCCAAAGTAGCTGGTGTAATTCTCTTAGTCGTTGTTTTCGCTATCTACATATCATTTGCTGTGTAGTTTTTGTGATTATTCTGTGTGAGGTCGGACCAGTGGCTGTTAACAACCCTAATGAAGGCACCAATTTAGCTGCACGCTGTCTTCGTCGGCGCTTGTTTGCATTCCAAGCTCTGAATTATCATCTTAGCTAAAGTCGTCAATGTGGAAGCCCCAGTGAGAAGATTTGGTGTATCAACTTGACTGGTCGCCAATGGGGGACCAGTCAAAGCATCCTGCTGCGTTTGGCTAATGCGCCGTCATCAGAGAGCGCTCCAGCGGATATTCTATGATGCGATGTTAACGGCGATGGCATCCTGAAGTCGTCGTTGAATAATGAATGGACTCAAGAATCAGGCATGTTTCACGTGCCGGACTTTTTGCCTTTGGATTCCTAGATCTCAACTATAGCACGTATGAGCGATATGCTTTCCGTGTGATTTCGTGTAAATTCTACCTCTTATGAAAATGTCCCTGAATGCTTACAGGTGCTTAATAGACTTTGCGTCATCGTATGCACAGTATGCCTGCGTCGGTGCACTCTGCTTGAGTTCGCTCAATGCAATTCAGCTGCCGACGGCGATGGAGCCTCAGCGGCCTTCGGAATGGTGGCATCAGCGCCATATCGAGAAGCTTGCGGAGGTGCAGCAGGGCGACGACTACGATATCGTTTTAATCGGTGACTCGATCACCCAATATGGCGAGCGCGATGCGTCCTATGGTTACTACTTTGGTAACCGTAAGGTGCTGAACCTCGGCTTCGGGGGCGATGGCACCGAGCATGTGCTCTGGCGTTTGCGCAACGGAGAATTGGATGGGGTGCAGCCGAAATTGGTCTCCTTGATGATCGGCACCAATAATTCCCGGAATCAGAGCGCTGAAGCAATTGTGGCTGGAGTTGAAGCGATTCTGGATCAACTGGAAACCCGTGTGCCGGAGGCGCAGGTTGTTCTGTTCTCAGTCTTCCCGCGTAAAGCTGGCAAAGAGCAGACGACTTTGGAGGCTGTGAACCTTGAGCTGAAGCGCTTCGACGATCGAGCTCAGGTTGAGCACGTGGATATCAATGAGCAGTTCTACTCCGAAGCGAGAGAGTTGAATGCGGACTTGTATTACAAGGATTTACTGCATTTGAGCAATCAAGGCTATCAGCTGTGGTGGGCCGCGCTTGAGCCGTATGTGAGTGAGGCGCTGGGGGAAGCACCGCTGCCTGCGAATCCGCATCGCGCCGTACAGTCCGTCCATCGTGGTGGGCCACGTCATGAACAAAAGCTGCGTGAAGTGGCCGAGGAAGATTACCAATTGGTTTTTGTAGGTGATTCCATTACACATTTCTGGGAGCGGGAAGGGGAGTTTGGAAAATCGGTGTGGGAGCGTTATTACGGTCATCGCAAAGCCTTGAATCTGGGCTTTGGCGGGGATCGTACCGAGTGGGTCAATTGGCGTCTTCAAAACGGCGAGGTTAGAGGTCTGAATCCAAAGCTGGTGGTTTTGATGATTGGGACTAACAACACGCAGGCTGCCAAAGATGCCCCGGCGGACACTCTCGCTGGAATTGCCAGTAATCTGCGCACCATACGCTTTCACTTGCCAAATGCGAACGTGCTGCTCTTGTCGATTTTCCCCCGGGGAGCGGGGCCGGAGGATCCTTGGCGAAAAATCAATGGGCAGATTAATGCCCGCCTGCCAGCACTGGCTGAGGCGGATCCCATGGTGACGCATTTGGATATCAACCAGCACTTCCTTGACTCAGAAGGAAATTTGCCGCGCGAGCTCATGCCTGATCTTTTGCATCCCAATACGGAAGGCTATGCCGTTTGGGCCGCTGCGATGGAGCCAATGCTGAGTGCGCTGATGGAAGATGAGCCGATTCGATAGCTTTTTTACGTCATGAAAAAATTTACCCCTATTTTAGTCCTGTCGGCGCTTAGCACAATGGTTTTGCTTCAAAGCCTGTCGGCGGAATTTGCCACGACCAAGGCGCAAGCACGGGACGACTGGTGGATGGAGCGGCACCAACAAAAGTTGCAGGAGATCGCCACCAGTGCGGATGAAATCGACTTGGTTTTTATTGGTGATTCCATAACGCACTTTATGGATGATCGGGCGCCGGGTTTGGTTGAACGCAGCTTCCCAGGGATGAAGCATCTGAACCTCGGCTACAGTGCTGACCGGACGGAGAATGTGCTCTGGCGCCTTCAAAATGGGGAAATCGCGGGACTCTCGCCGAAGGTGGTTGTGCTGATGATCGGTACAAACAATACCGGACACCGACGAGATCCTTATGAGGTGACATTTGGTGGCATTCGTTTGATTGTGGAGGAGCTACGCAAACAATTGCCGGAAACAAAAGTGCTCCTGCTCTCCATCTTTCCGCGGGGTGAGACTGCAGAAGATCCCCTGCGCCGCTTGAATGAGTCAATCAACGCGCAGCTACCGAGGTTGGCAGACGGACGCTTTGTCTTTCATCTGGATATTAACGAGGCATTCTTCGATGGAGCCGGTCGTTTGCCGGAGGCGGTTATGCCGGACTTGCTGCACCCAAATCGCGAGGGCTACGAAATTTGGTTGGCGGCCATTCAACCGAAGGTGCGGGAATTATTGGCGATGGAAGCACTGCCGACGCCTCCGGAAATCTGGGCGGCGTATGATCCGGATGCGGGTGAATACCGGGAGGAAATTGTTAGGGAAGAGCGGCGTAGTGGTATTTATTATCGCGACAGCTACATCAGCGCCTATGTACTTGGAAAGGAAATCCGGGTATTCTGTAAATACGCGGTGAAGGAGGGTGCTATCAAGGCTCCCGGATTAATGGACGTGCATGGCTGGATGTCGCGGCCAAATATTTCAAAGGATTATGTTGAAACGGGTTGGGCAGTTATGGCGCACGATTACTGCGGAAAGGCAGGGGATCGCGTGGACTACACGCGTTACCCGGAGTCTTTAAGGCATGGCAACATGGACAAGTCAGTCGGCCCGCCCATTTGGTCGCATGGTCCGAATCGTGAGTCGATTACGGACTACAAACAGACTTCCGACTACCTCTGGTATGCGATTCAGCGCCGGGTGCTGAGTTATCTACTCAGCCAGAAAGAAGTCGATGCAGAGCGTATTGGAGCCAAAGGCTACTCCTATGGGGGCACGATCATGTGGAATCTCGCGATGGATGAGCGCGTCAAGGCGGTGGTGGCCTACTTTGGTATCGGCTGGAATGAATACTATCGGAGTCAACAGGTATGGATGTACAACAATCCATACCAGGCGCCGCCGATGAGCGCGGGTGAACAACTCTACCTCTCTGCTATCGCACCGCAGGCGCACGCGCCGCATATTCGCGCCGCCAGTCTGTGGTTGAATGGTTCCAATGATCACCACGGTGGACATGAGCGTGGTGCCGAGACTTTCAAGATGTTTCAATCCGAAGTGCCCTGGGACTTTGCGATACAGGCGCGGGGGCATCACAATACCGAGAAACTGGGAGATGATTGTAAACTCTGGTTGGAGCGGCATGTTGTGGGCCGCGATATTTTCTGGCCGAAGCGAGCACAATCGGGTCTGTCCCTGAACCGCGAAGGAATACCGGAATTCTGGATCCGACCGGATGCTCCAGATAAAATTGAATCGTTGGAGATACACTACGCACAACAGGGTGCGGTGAGCTTTGCCCGGGCCTGGCGGGATGCCAAGGCACAGAAGCAAGGGGATGTCTGGTCAGCAGAATTACCGGTCTTGAATGTAGATGATTATGTTTTTGGATTTGCCAACATCCATTACGAAGGCGGTATCGTGGTTTCCTCTGACTTTGAAGCAGCCATTCCATCGGGGTTGGGGGATGCCAAGGCGACGGACAAGCTGTCCAATCAGCTCTCGGAAGGCACCGGTCTTTGGAGCAATGTTGCTCCCGCAGAAGGGGTCGGCGGTATTAAGGGCTTTCGCATTCTGAATCAACATCGGGGAACTCGGAACGAACAGTTCAATGACCCCAAATGGAAGGCTCCGCAGGGTGCGGACTTGCGTTTCAAGTTTTACTGCACTCAGCCGCAGTCAGTCATTTTGGAGGTCAATGGGCAGTATGCACAGCGTCTCGAAATCACAGCCTCCGATGACTGGCAGATTATGCAGCTTCCAGCATCAAGCCTGATCCATAGGCATAGCAAACTAGGGATGACCGCATGGTCGGGGACACAAAGTATGGCGATAAAGCCAGCGCCGGGTTCGGATATCACACAAATTATTTTTGCTGATTTTGAATGGTCGGGGCACTCAAGGGTAGAAAAGGCTACTGAGTCGGGATTGATAGACGGCAAGCTGTACCTGACCGCTGAGATGGCAGAGGTCGTGGACAGCTTTTGGCGGGTGATGCAGGATAAATCGGTGAGTGGCGAGCGGATCCGTATTGCCGGGGTGGAGTATCCCCGCGGTATAGGAGTGCATGCCGATTCCAATCTGAGCTTCAACCTCGACGGTCAATTTTCGACCTTCTGTGTGATACCAGGTCCGGATGATGCACACCACGGTCAGTTGGAAATGATCATTCGTTTGGATGATAAGGAAGTTTACCGCTCCGGTGCGATGAGGCGGGGCAGTATTAAAAATGCTGAGCGGTTGGTCTTACCGGTGGCAGGTGCGCGCAAGCTGACCTTGATCGTTGAAGCTTCGGACGGGAACAACGGCGGCGACCACGCGAACTGGGCGGAAGCGTATTTGAAACGCTGATTTTGACAGATTCGGAGTCATCCACCAGAGGCACTTACGCGTAAATTTATCTCCTCACTGAAAGTAAATAGATGAAAAAAATCACATTTACGGCAGCTCTTTCACTTTTACTCGGGCTCCAGACGCTCCTGCAGGGCGCGTACGTGGACGTCTTTATCGCCACGGGTCAGTCGAATGCCTATTGGCCTGTCAATCGTGATGGCGAGGTCGTTACGGGCACATACCAGTTTGGTCATGGTGTGCAAGACGCGCTTGTTGCTTCCGGTCTTTTTTCAAATCCGGTTGTGGTCATTGATGGGCAACCGGGGCAGGCCATTGCGGCGTGGTACGATGACAGCGGGCCCGTCTGGCTGTATGACACGCAATTCTTCGACACCGAAAACAACGGCACGGGTAAATTGGAGACTAAGATCAATGAGATCATCGCCAATGGCGACACGCCTCGCTTTCGTGGGGTATTCTGGTTTCAGGGCGAGAGCGATGGGGAAGCGGCGGGACAATCCAACACCTCGGAGGTCGTCTATACGGCCCGCTGGAATGGCATCTTGACTCAGCTGGCTGCGGATCTGGGCAGCAGTGATTTTAATTTCGTCATGAACACGGTGGGCAACTCCGGCACGCGTATCAATACGACCCTGACCAACATCACCAATGCGGACTCACGCGGTGTTTTGTTCGATACACAGGTCGCGCCATATCGCACCAACTCCGAGGACATCCATGGCTACGATCATTACGCAGTAGGGCAGGCCAATGCCCAACTTTTTATTGATACCTTCATGAAGGATTTCGGCAAGATCCTCTGTGTCGGGGATTCTATTACGGAAGGTTCGGCGACACGCCCTGCCGGCGACGGGAATTGGTCCTGGCGCTACGCTTTCTGGAAGCAGCTCGTCGATAACAACGCCAGTCATGAATTCGTTGGCACGAGCACTTACAACTATGATCCAAGTGATTCAGAGGCCGTTTCGGTCTATCCGGACTATGAAGGCGAATCTTTCGTCAATCGTCACGAAGCCTACTGGGGACTGGGTGCAGTTCATCTCGCAAGCTCGCTGCCCGGGAGCCTGAGTACGCTGAAGAACCAGAGTGAAACACCCGATACCGCCGTGGTCTTTCTGGGAGGAAATGATATTTTCCATGACCCCTCCGTTACTGCGGAAACAGTTCGCGACCGGATCAAGACGATTGTGGATACCCTGCAGGGTGATAGCGGGAGCAACGGTAACCCGAATATTAGTGTCCTACTCGTGTCCATCCTGCCTCGTTTTACGATCGACGGCTCAGGCAATTATACTGTGCCAGTTACACAAATCGATCATTTTACGGATATCAATAACCTTCTGGAATCACTCGCAACCGCAGAAAGCACCGCGAGTTCTACGGTCACCTATCTTGACCTTGCGACAACCTTTAATAACACTGCCGATGTATTTTATGATGGCGTGCACCCGAACGGTACTGGGGAACAGCTCATAGCTGATGGGATTTATAGCGCTTTGAATGCCAACGCAGGAAGCGTCACAAGTCCTGTCACCGCGGATGTGACCTGGGACGGCGGTGGTACCGACAATTTGTGGACGACTGCTTCCAATTGGAGCGGTAACACACTCCCGGTCGATGGAGACACCGTTGCCATCGCTAATGGTGACACGGTCGACATTCCGGGGAACTACTGGGACCTGCCAACCGGTGTGACGATCAATGTTTCCGGCAATTCCCAGATTGTTAATAACATCGCCGCAGCGCGTCTCTATGGCGGGATGACTTTCAATTTTTCTTCGGGCAGCGGAATGAGCGGAGCCTATATCGATTTGCAAAATGGCATCTTGAATTTTGAGGATGGTGCGACCTTTACGCCGAATAGTATACAACACCGACTCACTACGATCTACGGACTCACCTTGTCAAGTACGGGCTTCACAACGCTCACTCCAGGTATTTTGCGTCAGGGGACTGATGAAGACTGGGGTGACGTTACATTTAATCTGGATGTTTCAAACTATGAGGTTTCAAATGGAACCACCGTCGAACTAATCGACTACTCAGGCCATGACTCTGCCTATGGCGGAACCTTCAATCCGACGGTGAACCTCACTGCCGGTGACTCAGGATTGTCCGGTACGCTGTCTTTTGATACCGCCAGTTCCAAAGTGATCTATACCTTTGATTCGGAGGCAGTAACGACCACTTACACCATTACTTTTATCAATGTCGATGATACCGAAACCACGCAGACGGTTGATGGAGGCGAGGTAGCCACGCCACCGGCGGGAGTTGACACGGCAACCCGTACCTTTACCGGCTGGCCGACGATTCTTGCGGCCACTGCCGATGCTACCTACACGGCGCTCTACGATGTGAATGCTGCCACCGCGGATGTCATTTGGGACGGCGGTGGTGCCGACAACTTGTGGACGACTGCGGCCAATTGGAGCGGGGATACGCTTCCCACTACGAACCAAATCGTTGAGATTTCGAACGGCGATACAGTTGATATGCCGGGTAACGATTGGACTTTGCCAGCCGGAGTTACCGTGAATGTTTCGGGCAATTCGCAGATCGTCAACACGGTGGCTGCGGCACGTTTATATGGCGCGATGACTTTCAATTTTTCTTCGGGCAGCGGCATTAGTGGGGCCTATATCGATTTGCAAAGTGGCATCTTGAATTTTGAGGATGGTGCGACCTTTACGCCGAATAGTATACAACACCGACTCACCACGACCTACGGACTCACCTTCTCAAGTACGGGCTTCACGACGCTCACTCCAGGTGTTCAGTATCAGGGGACTGATGAAGACTGGAGTGATGTGACCTTCAACATCGATGTGTCCGCCTACGATACGAGCAATGGGCTGAGCATTGTCCTGATGGACTTTGCTTCGCATACGGGTGACTTCGGCGGCAGCTTTAATCCGACGGTGAACCTCACTGCCGGTGACACCGGATTGTCCGGTACGCTCTCCTTTGATACCGCCAGCTCAAAGGTCATTCTTTTGGTTGATCCTCCGGGTAACGATGCTCCGGTGGCTTCGAATCTTTCCTATGCGGCGGATGGCAGTGATCCGGTCACAATCACTCTAAGCGCGACCGATAGCGAGAGTGATCCGCTGACCTACACGGTGGTTTCTGGGCCGAGTGCAGGTACCCTCTCAGGGAGCGCACCCAATCTTATTTACACCTATACCGGTTCAAGCTTTGAGACGGATAGTTTTACCTTCAAAGCCAACGACGGGGTGGACGACTCCAACATCGCAACGGTTTCGATTGTGCCGGTGCCACAAAATGTTGGCGATCTGTGGGGCTCCCTGCAGAACAGGATCGAAAATGATCCCCTAAACGCTGGCACCCACACCACTTGGACGGAGGCGCACAGCAATGGCTCGGGAGACACCATCACGATTTCGCGCATAACCTATGAGCTTGGCACGCTAACGGGCACACAGAACAGCGCCACGCCGGTTATCGCGGGCTACTACGCCCGTCCTACCGGCGGGACAAACCTGCCGGGCTTGGTTCAGAATCATGGCGGGGGACAAAATGCCGACAGCCACTACGCCAAGTACCTGGCCGAACAGGGCTATGCCGCGCTGAGCATCAACTGGGGGGGGTACCACCTCGAAAACCGCAACCCCAACGAACCGGCCTCACCGGAAGGGCAATTACACCCCAATACAAATTGGGATGGGTTACCCGCCGGATTCAGGCGGGAAAACACCATTGATAATCCGCTGGAGTATCCCGTTACCGAGGCCATTTTCTATGAGTTCATTAATCCGAAAGTTTATAGCGATGGGCAAACGCTGTACGATTTTCCGCATCCGCTCAACAGCACTTGGACTTTGAACGGTTATGCCGTTCGTCGCGCCATTACTTATCTCCAAAGTTTGCCGGAGGTGGATGACAGTAAGATTGGGGTAATGGGTTGGAGTCGGGGAGGCCGGACAACGGTAATGTCCTCGACTGATCCCCGTATCACGGTGCTCGCGCCCGGAGGTGGTGGCACTGGTTATGTATACGAAGATTTCTGGGGCCTGCCTGACACAGCGCGGCTCATGGGGGAAGTTCCGGAAGACATAGAACTCTTCAATAGTACGGTGGCGGACCAAGCATACTGGCACTATATATCGGCACCCCTCCTGTTTTTAAATGCTTCCAATGATTTCTATGCGCCCTTTGATTTAGCGACGAAAAGTCTCTCCATTCACGGGGCGGGATTGAATGAGATCTCACCGGCCAACATCCTAGTGGCGGAACCGCACTTCAATCATCGTTTGACCGATCCGGCCTTGGCAGCGCGAATGCTCTGGTTACGTCACCATCTTATCGGAGATGTCGAGTTTCCCGGTATTTCCGATTCAGAATTGGAAATGACCACTACAGGCGGGGTGCCTGTCTTTAAAGTCTATCCAGACACTTCGACATCGTATGCGATTGATAGCGTTGAAATCTACTACGGCACGGACCGTGATTCGCGCACGCGTTTCTGGCGGGATGCCGGGGCGGTGGACCAGGGCACACACTGGGAGGCAGCTCTGCCGATTTTCGATGCAGAGGATATGCTGGCAGCGCATGCCGTGATCACCTATGATGTTGGCTTTACTCAGGCCGTGGCTTACAGTAACCCCACCGATCTGATCAAGGTTGCTTCGAAGGTGCATACCTATTACCCGACAGGGGTCGATAGCGACTACTCACTGCCCGCCGACCTGGATACCGATGTGCACCAGATTCACTCTCTGGATCCGGCAGTGCTGGTGGCCAATGGGCTTCGTGAAACTGCTGAGATTAGTTATGCGATTGACGATCCCTCCGGAGCAAGCGGGTACCACGACTGGTTCTTGATTAACGAGACCAATACATCGGTTTGGCAGTTTTATACCCGCAAGATCAGTCACCCGAGCTATCGTGGAGGTGAGGGTGCACTCCTGACTTTTGATCTGAGCGCCGATGCGACCAACACCTTGCAGGTGAAGATCGTAGTGGACGGATGGAGTGAAAATTCGGAGACGACTTACCATGCGGCGGTTCCAGTCGTTGCCGGCTTTAACGCCATCAGTCTTTCCGTTTTAGACTTCAAGCGCACGGACAATACACTGCTCAGTTCATGGAGTAGCGCCAAGTTTATCGGTTTTGGTTCCGGGAAAGCCTTTAATCTGAATACGAATGAATGGAGTGGATCGATCCCCACCTTTGCAAATTTGGCATGGAGTGGTGGGGTGAGTACTCTGGATCGTGGTATTACTACCACTTGGTTATCCTCTCACGGCTTAGCGCTCAGCAATGATGCCATCGCGCAGGATGCCGATGGGGACGGCCAGATAAGCGGTGATGAGTATGAGGCTGGAACGGATCCGATCGATGCTGGTTCTGTGTTTCGTGTTGAAAGCAGTGCATTGGGTTCGGGTGCATTTATCGTCAATTGGCAGGCGGTGGCGGGCAAAAGTTATGCCATTGATTTCACCGAGGACTTGACGAGTCCATCCTGGAGCGAGGTTGCCAGCGGGATCAGCGGAATTGAGCCGACCACGCAACAGGAAGTTACCCTAGGTGCTCAATTAAAAGGATTTTTTCGGGTGCGATTGGAGTAACTGAGCTCCGCGCTACTTCTTTTGAACGGGCAAAATACCTTTTTGATAGGCAGTGGAGATCGCCGCGGGTGCGTTCAGTACGTTGAGCTTATCGTAAATGTGACGAATATGAGTGGAAACAGTAAAGTAGCGGATTCCAAGTTTTTCTGCAATTTCTTTTTTCACAAGGCCGTCAGCCAGCAGTTCCATTACTCCCATCTCACGGTCAGTAAGGATAATCTTCGAGTTTCCGACAGCGGGAGCTGCGCGGATTTGAGTTAGGATGAATTTGGCGATTTTGGAATCGAGCAGTGCACCGCCGTTGGCAACAGTTTCGATGCTCTCTTTAATCTTCTTTACGGTGGCAGATTTGAGGAGATAACCGGTAGCTCCATTTTGAATGGCGGTCACGACATCACTTTCTGAGTCGGATTGAGTGAGGACAATGATAGGCGTTTCCGGAATATATTCGCGGAACCACTTGATGACCTCCAGACCTGACATTTTTGGCAAGTTGAGGTCCAGGAGTAGAACATCGGGATTGAGGTTGCTTTTTGTCTTCGGTTCAAGGGCGCTCAAGCTTTGTTCTGCGGAGCCATAAATACCGATTAAATCAATAACATTGTCCAACTCGAATGCCATTTTTAAGACATTGCGATATTCGGGGTTATCTTCGACGATAATTAATTTTATAGGGTTTGGCATGAGTTATTTGGTAATAAAAAGATAGCTCCTGTGTTTTAGCTTTAGGATAATGCGAGTGCCACCGTTTTTGGGGCTTTCTAAGTTTAAGGAGGCGCGCATCAGTTGGGCGCGGCGCTTGAGTGATGGAGGAGCCTTCATGCCAGAGTTGGGTTTGTAACCTTGTCCGTTGTCCTCAATGTATAACATCATATGTTTGGCGTCGGCAGTTAACTGCACGCTGAATGCGGTGGCATCAGAATGGCGGCTGATGTTGACGAGGCATTCTTTGTAAAAAAGGAATAGATCGTGACGGGTGCGGAGTTTGAGTTTTCGAAGGTAGGGCTCGCCCTTGACCGTGATTTCATAGCTCAAACCATGCATCATTCGTTTAGCGATGCGTTCCATGTCTTCCCACAGGCTATCCATGGGGTCGCGGGCCTCCTGAGAGTTTGCACAATAACGGACGGCATCGCTTGTGCGCTCGGTTACGGTGCGTACTTCTCCAATGATGCGTTGGAGTCGTTCTTTCTCATCGAGGGCATCGAAAGCCAAATCACTGAGCAGGCCGATGGCATGGAGGTTTGCCCCGAGTTCGTCGTGTAGGTCTGCAGCAAACCGCTTGCGAACGAGTGCGATCTGACGCATTGCACGCATGCGTCCGATCAGGTAAATAATGATGATGCCTACAGCGAGTGCTGCGGCGAGATAGCCCATCAACCTAAGGTTGGCTTTTTGTCGGGCGTAACCAAGGTTGATGGCATCGAGTATTTTAGGCCGTTCGACTTCGAGGTCGTGGCGTCTGGCGAGTTGCCGCATCCATTGGTCAAAGGGAATGAGCTCTCCATAGAAATTGCGTCCATCGGTGAGTGCTTCGAAATTGTTTCTTCCTGGGAATGGTTCGGTGTTGATCGCTACCGTTTTGTCGAGAGCGACATTGGTATTGGCCGATAATATCTCGATCTCCGCGATGCCGAGGATGTTCATCCTGTTGTCTGCAGAGTGATTGGAGGTGTCGGGCTTGAGGGCAGTGAGCTTAAGGTAGCGATAGGTTTGTTCGGGGAAATGCAGCACGATGATCGGGCCGCTGTCGTAGATGCTCTGCATCTGGTAATCAGCCAGGACCGTGGCATCAGAGAAGTCGGCTTGGTTGGCTGCCTCAATGCGCAGCTGTTTGGGGAGGCCATAGTCGTCGCGGTTGGTTTGAGGGACGCTATCACTTAGTTCCATCGCATGGATGTTGATCTGATGGATCGGCTGTGGTGCCTCCAGATCGATCGTCAGAGCGGGCGTTGCCTCGATGGGGAACGTGCTGTAGAATGCCGGGCTTTTAGTGCCTTGATAGCTGTCCATTAAGTAAGGGACAAATCCATCCACGATATAACTTTGATTATGAGCAGCAAATTTGATCCCGGGCCCCGGGGATGACGTCGAGGCCGATATGGCTTGTCCGAGTGCGATGTTACGACCCTTGCTAAAGAGCATGACCTCCGCGAGCTGGAAGACATGTAGTTCGTCGACAGCGCGCGTGCTGAGTTCGGTTGCGACGATGCGCACCCAAGCCGCGTGTAGGTCGGGGCAGGCAATGACCAGCGGAGCTGTGCGGGGGAGTAGTTGGTCGATTGCGGTAGAACTTGCGATGACTTGGCCTTCTGAGTCGTCTTTGGAGCCCGCGATGATATGAAAAGAATTTGGAAAAGCGTCTGCCTGAAAACCGTCCTGCGAGCCCCTTCGAATCGTCGGCACAAGAACGATTTCCTCGATTGCCTGATCCTGCTCAAGATCAATCTGAATCCATTCAGTATTGTGTGGATCTGTGTGGGATTCAGAGCGGTAACCAATAGCCCCTGAGTCGCTGCGCAGGGCGATGGCAGGTAGCTCCTTTAATTCCTGATCGATCTCGTTAAGACGGGCTTCCAGGGCGGATAATTTCAATTCCGAGTGCGTAATTTTTGCCTCACATTGTGGTAATGCGATACCAATTAAGGCCAAAAAATATAGTAAGCGCAGGAAAGCCATAGTTTCAGTAAGAATTCTTCTACAAATTATACCACAGAGTAGTCGTTAGAATAGGTCAAAAGAGTATAACAGCAAGGGCCTTGAATCACATTTTTCGCTTTATTTTGATTGAATAAAATCATCTCTCAAAGTTCATCAGATTACAGACTTGGCATGCATGATTTGAATCGAGCTTAAGCTCTATTCCGGGCTACGGGTAAGTTTGAAGAATTGTTTGCTGTTGCTATTAGTGTTACGCGGATAGCTGCGTTCCAACAAGTTGCCCGAGCCGGAAATGTTTTCCTCCAGTGTTCCAGAAAGTGCCATGACGCAATGTCTTGAATGCCAAGTCTCCGGTGATTGGTAATTGTCATGTAGTCTAGAGGGAAGAAATGGAAATTATTACCCTCTGTACACATCTGGAATACCAGTGAGAAGGTCCTCCATGCGCTATATAGACCATCCCCCTCGTCCAATACTCCCGCCTGACCGGTATTCGAGACCGATTCGATTTCGAACTTCAAATAACGACTCTCTTCGGTCACCCGGACGATCACAATGAGATTGGGATCATCGACAGCGGTAAGCTGAAAGCGCCCGTCACCCAGATCGGTCATGCTTAAAGCATAGCTTTCGTTGGCTTCCAGGATACCGTCATCCAGCTCTTTGATCTGCCAGCCTTCAATCTGATCTGAAAAGCGCTCCAGAACATACTCTTCGTTATCCGCGGTGCGCACGGCACTGGATATTTTTGCATCATCCCCCAGGGTCAGGGAAAAAACGCTATTGGAAAAAGTGACCGCTGCACTGCTTAGATGCTGCAGGAAAAAGAATATTAACCCGACAAGGGACAGTAATTTTCTGTGTGCGTTCAGGGAAATAAAGTGCATATTCTACCGAAGTTGCGATGCGCCTTTCAGTGATATGTTGGTATGATTTTATGAGTCGGCAGTGACCGGCCCTCTAGGAAATGCCTAAGGCACCATTTTACCATTCATGAAGCGCGTCTTGCATTGTATGTGGGCCTTGGGAAGTTCCGCTCAGGATGCCTGCCTTGATTGAGGCAAGCGGCTAATCTTTAGGGTCTGCCGGCGTGCTGAAGTACCAAAAAAAGAGGCCGCAACCTCGCAGCTGCGGCCTCTATAATTTATTCTATTTTATCCCAGAAAACTGAAAACTAGCGGCGACGTAGCATCACGGCCACAAGTCCAATCATGCCTGCGATCAGCGTGTAGGTGGAGGGCTCGGGAACAACGCTGATGTTGGTGAGCTGCACCTTTGTGCCGAATCCGTCCGTTGTGAAAGCGAAATCTCCTGTTCCACCAGAGATGGTCATGTTTTCAAAATCAGATGCAGTCAAAGCCTGCCATTGAGCATCAATGAGATCGATCGTTGTGCCATTGGATGTATCATAACCAGATATATCAATCGTAAGATTCTCAGTGTGGTCCGTGTTTTTATTAGCAAAATTAGCGAAATCAATGACAGTCAACCCCCCAGCATCTGCTGTCAGGTTGAAGTTGGTGATGGAACCATTACCGACCCAGATATCTCTAAAGTTAATATTAGTGGCAAGACTGCCGACCACCTCGAGGTTTAAGGTAGTACCAGCGCTTTTAAAGGCATTTAGTCTAACACCACCACTGTTGTTAATCGCACCAGCGCTAACACGGATAGTAGCTGTTCCGCCAAAATCGCCGATTTGCCAGGTCGAATTGTCACCTGGATTAACTACACCACCGTTTACGTGTACAGTACCATTGCTACCGATACCGTGACCGATGTTGTTGGCGCCACCTACAAATGACAAATCACCGCCAGACAGAGTATAGAGACCAGTCGCGCCGTTATAAAGGGCTACATTGAAACCATTCCACCCAGCAGCAGATGTTGTGACTAGTGAACCTCCGGTTTGATTCAATATACCCGAACCACCCTGGAATCCGACCTGCAAGCCATCGAAAGTTGCCGTGCCGGAAGAATGGGTCGCTGTGCCGTTGAGTTGATTTCCAGTGTTAGAAACACCTGGAAACGTGCCACTGTCCCAGTTGTCACCGTTGAGAAGCTCATTGTCGGAGCCCGCATTATTCCAGTAGATATCTGCTTGAGCGATGGAGGAAAAGCCTGCTATTACTGTAAGCGTAACAAACATGCGCATGTGTATTTTTAGGGTAGTTTTCATTATTGCTATATGTGTGAGGTGAATAGTGAGCCAATATAGGGGCTATTTCGGTGAAAGTGATTAATTTGAGTCTGTAGCATACACTGTCGCAGTGAGTGACACATCGCACGTTTGTGCGATGTGTGTGATTTAATTGCTAAATCACTAGCGTCCAGTTAAGGACGGGTTAAGGTTTTGTAGGTTGTTCATTTTAAGCGGCTAATAAAGAAAAAGGCATGTGACGCATTTGAGAGAGCTGGCGTGATGAGGTTTGGTGCATTCTCAATAAGGGATGAACACTGGACGTCTCATTTTCACTCAGGTCACGGATCTCATCCACCGTGAGCAATTCAATCGCTGCATGGCGCTTCACCCGATGCCGAGGGCGAGTAAGGGTATGACTGCCCGAGACCAGTTCCTTGCGATGGCTTTTGCGCAGATAACTTTCAGGGAGAGTCTTCGAGATATCGAAGCATGTCTGCGAGGCTGTTCGCATCTCTACGGCATGGGCATCCGGGGCAATATCACTCGGACTAATCTGGCTTACGCAAACGAGCATCGAGACTGGCGTGTTTACGAAGCGCTCGCGCAAATTTTGATTCGCAGGGCAAGGCGACTTTATGTGGAAGACTCCAACGGACTCGACATCGACGAGATGGTTTATGCCGTCGATGCTTCCACCATTGACCTGTGCCTGTCGATGTTCCCGTGGGCGCATTTCCGCAAGACCAAAGCCGCGATAAAACTCCATACCCAAATCGACCTGACCGGTTCGATCCCCGTCTTTATACAGATCACAGACGGTTCGGTGCATGACGTCCACTTCATGGACCGGATGCTCGTTGAGGCCGGGAGTATCTATGTCTTTGACCGGGGATACCTCGACTTTGCCCGGTTGTTTAGAATCGAAAGCGCCAACGCCTACTTTGTCATCCGGGCGAAAAGCAACACGAGATTCCACCTCCGCGAGTCCCGCCCGGTCGACAAGTCCTGCGGTCTGCGCTGCGACCAAACCATCCGACTGAGCACTTACAAAGGCAAGCGGGACTACCCGAGGAAACTCCGGCGTATTAGCTTCTTCGATACCGAGACCCGTAAGCGTCTGGTCTTTCTGACCAATCACTTCGATTTGCCCGCGCAAGTCATCGCGGCCATCTACAAACGGCGCTGGCAAATCGAACTGTTCTTCAAGTGGATCAAGCAGAACCTCCGCATCAAAGCATTCTTCGGCACCAGCGAGAACGCGGTGCGAACCCAAATATGGATCGCAATCTGCGTTTACCTGATGGTGGCCTGTCTCAATAAGGTTCATGGGATCGAGGAAAGTCTCAGTAGAATACTACAAATTTTGAGCGTTAAC
>Ga0209533_1001978_pt1 | contig 18917 bp, 18 predicted proteins | sample COG_04_FD_184748 | JGI IMG/M metagenome (GOLD analysis project Ga0209533, IMG submission 184748) | Pelagic Microbial community sample from North Sea - COGITO 998_met_04 (SPAdes) (version 2) | ecosystem: Environmental > Aquatic > Marine > Neritic zone/Coastal water | place: Helgoland, sampling...
AAGAATACAAAAATACATGTATATGTTTTACCAAAATTCCAGGATTTTTTAGACATAAGTTAGAGAATATAAATTCATTCAAACATTAATTTTATGTACAATGTTTTTGTTTCATATCAAGTAAAATACTTTGAGATTGAATCTCACTGTCTTCGTAATTTTGAATTACAAATGACGGAATTGTACACAATGTATTACATGCTTGATATATACCATAATCTGCAACTAATGTATTTTCATAATTATCATCAGGCCATTTTTCTATATTTAATATTTTTTTCATGCCAGAACGCTTAATTAAGTACAATTGCGTTCCCCAACTAAGAAATGTGTGTTTAATAAATGTTTTTATTTCTTGTTTTGCTTCATGATTTTCATTTACTTCACACAGCTTTAATATATCCCACTCATCATCTTGCTCAATAAAATAATCAAAGTATGTTTCAACTTGTTGAATATCAATTAAAAGATCATCCTCGCCAATAAGAGCATATTCATCGCCATTATTAAAGGCAGTTTTTATTGCATTAATATGTGATAGAAAACATGCTTTTTCATATTTAGAAGCTTTGTACTCTTTTAATTCATCACCTAAATTATTGCCATCAACCGCTTGTATTCTGTGACATTCTTTAAATAATGGTGCTACTGAACAAGTAAATTGTTTATTTCTAAATACAGCACGATCTAAGTTTATCCAATAAAGTTTATAATCAAATAATTTAGACTTATAATTGTGTTTTGATAATATCATTTTTTGATTTTTTGTATAATATAAATGTTTCAGGTCATGAAGTTTATCTATATTATTGCAATTATAACTTTCCATATCAGAATAATCGATTATATCTTCAACAATATCACTATATGATTTCATTTGTTTTACTATTTTTTTTATATATACATATTGTTTAATATTTGGTATTGTACTCAAAAGTATATCAATACATTCAATACTTTTTGACCTTAAAATATAGTCTAATATGAATTTTGCACTTTTTTTATTTATCATATAACACATTGCACCAGTACTTCCATGTGATGTTAGAAAGTGGTCAGAATATATTTCTGCATTTTTTCCAATAAACATATTTACTGACAGATAAATGACATCCCATTCTTTAGGTAATGAATGCCTTATGATTTTAAAATGTTCCCAAAATTGTGTGGAAATTGATATATCGTCCTCACAAATAATACACTCGTTTTTACTTGATTTAAAATAAAATGTTTCGATTGCTTTGACATGTGACAAATAACATCCATATGCACCTGCATTCCAAAATTTTAAATTTGTATGAATATCAGAATTCCATATATTTTTACCAATTATTGCATTAATTCGTTTTGCATTTTTTCCAAGTAAGTTTAAACAATTCATTTTTCTATCACTTCTGTGTTCTAAATTTATGTAGTACCAATCTAAATTATATTTATTTATTTCATATATGAATTTATGTTCATAAAGGTCACATAGTATATATATATTTGATAGAGATATATTAGATTCCAAATTTTTCTTCTCCATCTCATGTATTGTTAAGTGTGTATCATAATTTTCAGTTCTTATTGCATGATCATGTTGTATTAGTGTATCATGATAATAAATGTATGGAACTATATGAATATCTGACTTGTATTTTGAAATAAAAGTATTATCTTCTTCACCATAATACTGATAATATTCAGGATATTCGTTATCTAAAAAACATTCTTTTTTACAATAAATTCTTCCATTGTATCCACGCGTGATTGGTGTATCTTGGCATTGCATTATTTTATAATATTTTGAGTTTTCAATGATATAATTCATATACGTTAAACTTAAAAAATTATCTGCGTCAAGAAATAGTAGATTGTCATATTTAGAATTGTATGCACAAATATTTTTTGCTACACTTATATTAAATTTATCTGGAATCTTTGTTACAAAATATTTTATATATTTATATTTATAAAATATCTCTCTCATAAAAGAATGTAGATAATCAATTGAATTGTAATTTATTAAACAAATTTCATAATTGAAATTATTATTAATTGTTTTAATTTTGTCTAAAATTTCAATATTATGTTCTAATGTTTGTTCAAGATGTTTTGTTCTATTTTTACAAGTTAAACATACTGATATTGAAATGTTTTCATTTGATTTGATAAGATTATAATGCTTTAATCGTTGATTTACGACGTTATTATTAAATATCGTAGTATATACATCTTCAATTGTGTCTATCGAATTACAGATGATATTTTTAGAAAATGTAGTTAATGTCTTATTAAAGTAGTTTATAACAGATCTTATTTTAGCATTTTTTTTCTCCCTACCAAATTTTAACATATTATAATATAAATACAAACAAAAAATTAAAATTGTACGAAATATTTTCTTACGTTATAAATCTTCATGCATATACACATATTATATCATATTTAATAGCATAATGGAATCTATAATAATCAAGCTATTTAAGTTTATCTCTTTTCGGTGAACAACAATGTTACTATGTGTATAATTTACAAGTTGTTTTGTTTTATATGTGCCTTAATAATTATATTTTGCTATATAAATGAACTGCAAGATTTCCAAGTACCTCGCATACGCTATGGCTGTGTATACCCTTGCCTCTGTGTACTATATGGGCCGCTCGCGTTCTGTGGGAACACCATTCAATGACTCGCTGAATGATGAGCAGCGTAAGATCAAGATGGAGTCCGCCAGAGTCCGCAAGCAGCTGTTTGTGGAAGGGATTTTGGGCTCCCTCGTGATTCTGTTTATTTTTGATCCATTTAAATCGTGCTGAATCCATTTCTGATCAAGATCTTGTTCGAAGCCTCCAGCGGCGTCAGGTGAGTTTCCTCAAACCAGATCCGATACGGCTCGTCTGGAAGATCATCCAATAAAACATCATCTAAAACCTTTTTAATGTGAACTTCAATACGATTTTTCCAAATCTGAAAATGCGAGTCCGAATATGAGTTTCGCATCTTTGTATATACTAAAATTCATTGTTATGTTTAAGTAAGAACTAAATCTTCAAAGTCCATAGAAAATTCTAATTCATTTTTCTTGTATATATATTTTATCCAGTGTCTCTCAATTGTTTGTATTGCTTTCATTATATCTGGACGAAATTTTCTGATATATTCTAATTTACTCACACTGTAACCGCGCTTGTACACATTCTCAACAAATTCCAGCAAAAAAATATTATATGTTTTGCTGTGATTGAAATTCATTCTTTGAATAATTTCTTGTACTACATTACTCTTAATGCAAAATTTTTTATTCTGATTCCTTGTCTTCATATATTTTGATCCATTATCAGATCCCATAACTGCCAGAATTGCATCACTTAAATGTGATGAGGTGTTGTCTTTTGCAAACCAAAAAAATCTATTTAGTTTATCCATCACGCAAGTCGAATTGATATTATTCAAATAAGAATTAAACTCTTTATCCAATTACAATGAAATAAAATAATAATATTAGTATAATAGCATGGATGCATATATTGGTTTTGCCAATTTCACTATGAATGCATATCCGGACGGGGAGCCTAAACGTGGAGAGCATGTTCTGGATCTGCGTGCTGTATACAAAGCTGTTCAACCGATGAGCGTGCGGAGACCCAATAACAAAATAGTGAAGGCGTTCACTATTAACTCTGTAGAGGTGTGCTCGGCCTCCCGCGGATGTACGCCCAAGTCACGATTCACAAATGATAAAGCCCACAAACACCTCAACTTTCTCACAGTGTATAAGAACGGAAGCAAGTCCTTAAAGACCAACAAATCAAAAAATAAGAGCAAGTATGTGCTGCTCAATATCAAAGGGGTGTGTAAAATAGGAGACACATTTGAAAATGTGGCGATCCGTGTTCCCAAGTCGGGTGTGGTTGGAGTCAAGGTTGGTTTGAGCGTCCAGAAATTCCTCGTTGTGAATGATCTGGAGGTGGACAAAAAGCTGGACTATCTTGGATATGAGCTGGAGAAGTTAATTTACGATCTTCTCCCGGTACCTCCAATGCGTCCAAGGAAGCTGTCCGGTTTATCAATTCAGGGATTCAACCTGAATGATCCGGCAGGTGGCCAAAGACCACCACACCGTCTAGAAAACTTTATAGCATTTATGCGCTTGATGGATACTAGAGTTGCCTCTCATTTTATGGACTGGCAGCCAAGAGAGACTAAGACTCTGCCAAGAGTAAGCTTCAAGCCAAAAACAGAGGGGCCTACAGTTGGTATCACAAACTGGCTGATGGTTGACTTCACCGGGATAAAAACAGTTGCATCCGTTCGAGAGCTCGGTGCAGTCTTTTTTAGAGCATATAATGGTTTAAAGAACCAAATTGTGTGGAATATGGTGTACAATGGACCTATCCCAAAGTCAAGAAGAAAAGTTGAAACAAAAAAGTTATCAAATAAGACATCAAATACACCAAATGTGAATATAGATGTTCCAAAATGGAATCCGGATAAGAAAAGATTCGTAGATAAATCAGGGAAGGCGTTTGCATGTATGCGATTGGGAAAGAAGGATATTGAAAAGCTTGCACTCAAACTTGATGTAAATCCAAGTGGTTTCAAGGCGAGTGTTTGTGAGCGTATTGTTACCAAATTAAATAAGAACAGAAAATAGATAGCTAAACTTGTATTTCTGTACCAAAAAAAGTGTAAATATTATATTTTGTCTTGCTTGACCAGTCATACTTTGTTGTCATAAGATTGGATTTCTTGAACTCGGTTGTTATAATATTACTGACAACCATCATCTCATTCAGATGCTCATGTGCATACTCCGCATCGGAATCAAAATAATACCAGATGTAGACAGACTGTTTATATTTATACAGTATATGAATCTTTCCCCACTCTGAAAATGTTGAATGCAGAGTATCGTAATCAATAGCTTCACCGTTTGCAGTTTTATCAGGAATGTTGTCAATTCGCAAATTGTGCCTTGAATTCTTAATCAGATCGGTCATGACTTCTTCAATGAAGTCGTTTAAAATGTTGTGCTTTTTAGCAGTTGATCTGATACTTCTGATCTCTCCTATTCGTTTCTTGATCTTGTTCAGAGGAATGGATTTGATTGTGGAGTTTCTGCTCCAGAAATCCAAGTCCGAGTTTTCATAATCGGTTATGGATGTCTGAATGTATTTGCTGAAGGACATGGTAGGTGTTTGTTATATATATATTATTCTATAACTGTGCTCTTTAAGTGATTGGTAAAATAAAAATATTATGTGTAATATAATGGATACAGGTAGACGTTTGAGTACAGAATATGTTACCAAATTAACAAAAAAAGAATCACTAGACAAACAATGGGAACAATTCTTAAGTTACTTACCTAAAGTAAACTAGCTTGAAGACATAATAACATATGAAAAAACTGAAGCGTAAATTTAATAAAACGGGATATTTAGAATAATTAATATGTGATGTAATATAATGTCATTATTATTTATTCATGTACCTCACACATGCGGGCGATTGTTAAATAGAATATTGAATACAAAATGCGATAGCTATCATAGAATTCATAATGAACTTGATTATACGTCTAATAAATTTGAAAATGTATATATAATATTGCGAGAGCCATTAGAAAGATGCATAGCAGAATATACACATTATAACAATAGGTATCAAATCCAAAAGGTAAAAGTAAACAATATGAACATACCAGATATTTCGTATGGAAGTATTGTGAGTTATTATTCAAATGAATGTACAAGAAATATTGCATGCAAAATGTTACTTCAGAAACCATTTAATTGCGAAATAACTGACAATGATTATGAAAATATATTAAAAATGAAATTTGTGTATGATATATATATTAAAAATATAAAACTTTCAAATCTAGATAATATATACAATAATATTTCAGATGAAATGAATAATCCACAATATGGTGTATATAGAAGAACAAAAGATTATCAGACAGTAACAGAAGAAGAAAAGAATTTTATAAGACAACGGAATGAATATGATATAAAATTATTTGAATATTGTACTACTTAAAGAAATATTTCAAATACTTCGTGAGGGACTTGAACCCTCGACCTGCCGCTCGCTTGTTTTAAATGAATAAAACAGAGTATGTTACTCATGTACCATAAGACGGCCGCTCTAACCAACTGAGCTAACGAAGCTGGATTGTGAGGGGTATACACCCTTCACAATTTATACACCACTGTATTCTTTAAATATGTTTAGGTTAAGTCCTGTATAATATAACATCTCCTCTTTTTTTGCAAATGCGATTATAGAGCCTTCTATATTTATAGACTTCACTTTCGCAATTGTTGAATGAGCTGCGAATGTTATCTGTGATGACATCAACAATGAGTTTATGATTCCCGTTTGGCATAATTATGACACCTTCAAGACTTCGTATAGTATACTCCATGTCAGTATCTAGAGGGCTGTATCCAGGAACAATAATATCCCACGGATCACCATCTGCAGGATTAATTGTGTCAACGACTTCCCCATAATTGTTTGTCCCAAACATGTACTTTTTTGGACGTTTTTCCAGTCTGCACTTCATGTCAACCCTTTTAAAAATAGTATCTGCTATCTCTGTGTATGTACTGTAGATCATACTACTATACTGTTTAAAATTTCATACAGAAAATTTTATTTTTGATTGTATTTCTTTTATTTTCGATCTCTGTAACAGGAACATTTCGCATCAGTGCCTTGATCTCCTGTCTATCAATATCAGGTAGAACAGGATCGGAGTAAATATTTTTGGCACCCTTCACTGCGTCCAGCTGAAATTTTATGGATGGCATTTCCTTGTAGATAAACTGGAAGGCCCAAGGCAGAATATTGCAGTTCTGGATAGGTGTAACAATCAAGAGTTGTTCAATTGGTGAGATGATGTCTCCAGTTTGGAAAACCGTTGATTTGTACTCGATTCTCCGGAGGTAGTCAATGAAGTCACTTGCACACGGAGCCACTCTGTGCATGTAGTATACATCCCAGGATGGTACACCATCCTGCATGTAGTACTTATATGTCCATTCAAGGCTGGTTAAATAATCTTTACAAATGGTGTCGATGTCTACTTTTTCACAAAAGTGTTGATAGTACTGTTTTTTCCATGAAGCATGTGGGAGCTTATAATTGATAGAATTGCTCATTGTACTTTTGTAATAGTCGTGGAATGGATTGTTGATATTGGTAAATAGAGAATGGTAGTAGTTCTGTAGCTCGCTTTCGTATGTGGGAAGATTGACATCATCATGCCTCTGAAAAGCAGAAAACGATTTCTTTTTTACAAAAGAGTCCTCTAGTGTTGAGATTTCGAGGACAAAGTGTTTCAGAAACACAATATTAATGTGTGAGTCTGTGTCTATGAAATAATCCTGCAGTTTGAACATGGTTGTGACGTATATACCAATCAGCTTCATAAAATTATTTTTATCACGGATACGGGTATTGATAAATGGTTCAACAAAATCATTCCCTCCGAAAAAGGAAACAAGTGTGATGTCTTGCAGGATCCGCTTTTTGTCATACGAGCATAGATTAAACTCATTTATAAAAGCCGAAGTATACTTCTCGATATCGATGTAAATGAACTCGTTTTCAGTATGAAAGTCATGAATCTCACTGGATGTATTTTGAGGCTCCCTAAGCAGCTTGATGTTGCAATCAGACTGCATACTAAGGATGATGAGGTCAGCGTCCAGGCCATATATTACCACTTTTGGATTGTTCGTGCTGTTCCGTAAGAAGTTAAGTATCTTGTGCTCTCCTTCACCAGGAGTGTTGGAGTCACTGAAGAACACAAAGAATTTGTTAGTTGTAACGTGTGTGCTGAATGCATTAAGAGAGATAAGATTCTTGATCCGGTTACACAGCTTGTTCATGAAGACAGTTCCTGGTGTGATCTTATTTGAATTAAAGGTGTTAGAAATAGGGACGTTGTGTTTCTCTTTTAATTTCTTAATGAAAGCATCATCCTGGATTTTCTTGTACCGTCTTTTGCGTTGCTGTTCGATCTTACCCATCGGTACCGGTCCATCTATTGCGATATATACAAGATTGCGAGGTTTTATGACGTCACAAATGATGTGATTTGTATAGGATATTACTTTGGAAATAATATCTTCTTCAATATCGCGTGTGTGAGAGTCATCATTGTGTGAAATTGTATTTACACAGTGATGAATTAGGCAATTATAGTCAAGATACAGGTGATCGACCTGATCATTATTTTTGGAAAAATAACATTCTGGATATTTTTTTACAATACTTCGAAAAAGACTCGGAACACCCATTTAGATCTTATGTTAATAAAAGGGGAGCTACCTTTATATAGGTATGTAATGGATATCATATTTTGTCGCAATCTCTTTCATGTAATCTTTTAGAAGTAGCTCAATGTTTTGAATCGCGTACTGCATGTAGGAGTGACGTTTCATACTGTTTGGGATGGAAAACATCATACGGTTGAGATATTTTATAATTTTACCATATTGGTTCTGCATTTTACCAAACATCAATTCGTCATCGAATGCTTGAGAGTAGTACATCATAAATATTCTCAAGTGTTTCATCACTTTATCGTAGCTGACTTTATCGAATTCTGAATTGCTCTCGACAATCAAAATATAATGAGAGAAAGACGGATCGCTCCTCAGTCTATTAATGACGTCTTTCTTCGGCTTCACATACACAAAGTATAATCCGGCCATAATGATTAACATAAAAATCCCCGTCACATACATTGGTAGTTTATGTAATAACTTAAGAAATAAAAGCATTTTTAAATTAATGTCGATATACGGTTTCTTACAAAATCATATAGCTGCGCAAAATGAACCGTTTTCCCATACGGGTCTGGTTCCAATGATTGGAAAGTACTTTATACCAGACAGCCATCTGGATTTATTTTACAAGCACTACTGTAAATCGCTGAAGAAAGGAGATGTTTTGGCCATTACAGAAATGCATCAAGAGGTGTGTCCACTAATTGTGGACATTGACTTTCGCTTCCAGGAAAGTGTGGGGATAGTGAGACAGTACACTCTAAACGATCTGAAGAATGTGGTAAGAATCTATTTCGAACAGATTCAAAAATACTTTGTTGTCCCCGATGAATGCTATGCTTATATTTTTGAAAAAAGTTCACCTGTACGATTCCAGGGAAATATAAAAGATGGGATCCATTTGATGTTCCCTTCGATTGCAAGTAAGCCAGGCATCCAATACGAGATCCGGGAAAATGTGATCCAACTCCTTTCCGATACACAGTGTCTTGGAAATATTCCATTCAAGAATTCCCTGAATGATCTAATCGACAAGGCTATTATATGCAAAAATCCATGGCTTATGTATGGTTCGTGCAAGCATAACCAGGAGGCATACAAGCTCACATATGTCTTTGACTACGATTTCAACGAGAAAGACATGCCGCCAATGCAGGTTCTACCTCGTCTCTTGAGCATTCGGAACTGTATAGAAGAAACCGAAGTGAAGATCGAGGTTAGTAACTATCAGAGCACAAACAAAAAGTTTGAGACAGTTACACACGCTGTTTCGGAGGACATTAGGATTGCGATTGAGCTGGTTAACATTCTATCACATCACCGAGCCGACAGCTACAATGACTGGCTAGAAATTGGATTCTGTCTTCACAACATCAACAAGAATGAGCTGTTGAAAACATGGATTGAATTCAGCAAGATTAGTCCAAAATTTAAAGACGGTGTTTGTGAAACAATGTGGGGCAAATTCAAGGAGGACGGTCTCACAATCGCCAGTCTGTATCGTTGGGCAAAGATAGACAATCCAGAAAAATACAAAGAAATCAAACACAATGAGGTGTCACAGCTCTTGCAGGAGAGTCTATCGGGCACAAACTATGACGTCGCTCAAGTCGTATTTGCGATGTACAAGCATCAATTTGTGAATGCGTCAATTAAGTACAACAAGTGGTATGAATTTAAGGACCACAAATGGAAAGAGATGGACAAAGGACTCAATTTGCGCAAGAAAATCTCCAACGATATTGCTCTTGAATATAAGAAGCTATCGCAGTATTATAAAAATTTACTCCTGAATTCGAGCTCGGATGACGATAAAAAGGCAACGGAGAACAAATTCAAGAAGTGTGAAGATATGATTAAGAATGTTAAAATGACAAATTTTAAAGAGAAGGTAATGATCGAATGCTCGGAATTATTTTATGATCCACGTTTCTTGAACAAGCTGGATTCGAATGTAAATCTAGTGGGCTTTGAAAATGGAGTGTACGATCTGGAAAGAGGATTTTTCAGAGATGGTCTACCTGATGACTATGTGTCCTTCTCGACAACTTTAGATTATATAGAGTTTGATGCATCATCAGAATACGCGATTGAAATAAATGAATTCATACAGAAGGTTCTGCCAAACAATGATGTGAGAAAGTATGTATTGCTGCTATTGAGTTCATTTTTAAATGGTCGGGTTGATGATCAGAAGTTCCATATTTGGACAGGAAGTGGAGGAAATGGAAAGTCAAAGCTGGTTGAGCTTTTTGAGAAGGCATATGGTGATTACTGTGGCAAGTTACCGGTAACTGTTTTGACACAGAAGAGATCTGGTAGTGGAGCGGCATCTCCTGAAATAGCCAAGACAAAGGGGAAACGATTTGTCAGCTTGCAAGAACCAGAGCACAACGATCAGATCCATGTGGGTTTCATGAAGGAGCTGTCCGGAGGTGACGTTATACAGGCCAGGGCTCTGTATGCCGAGCCGGTGGAGTTCAAACCACAGTTTAAAATCATATTGACGTGCAATCATCTTCCCACAATTCCTTCCACAGACGGTGGAACCTGGAGGCGGCTACGAGTTGTGGACTTCCCATCCAAGTTTGTGGACAATCCCACGAACCCAGGGGAATTTAAAAAGGAAAATGTGGATGCAAAGCTTGACATCTGGAAAGCCACATTCATTAGCCTCTTGCTTGAAATGTACAAGATCTACAAGAAGAATGGTCTGTGCGAGCCCGACATTGTAAAGGAATTTACAAAAGAGTATCAGAAGAATTCGGACTGCTTTATGGAATTTCTGGATGAACATATCGTAAAGACAGAAAGCAAGAAAGATTCTGTGCAGCTGACAAATGTAATGAATGTTTTTCGTCAGTGGTATAAAGACATGTATTCAGACAAGGCTCCTGGACGAAAAATACTGAAGCCGTATCTAGAAAAATATTTAGGAACACAGATGCAATCGTACGGATGGAAAAATGCAAAGCTGAAGATTCCATCTATTAATAATGAGGACGAGGATGAAGACGAAGAAAATCCTGATAATAATTTGTAGACTATAATATATGGATCAATATTTACAAAAAAGTTTACTTGTTCTTAACATTGAGCCAGACAAAACAAATGCTGCTTATTTCAGCACAAAGAACGTAGGAGTCATTCAGAAAAAGCTCATAATGGGGACACGGGCAAAGACTGGCTACACAATATCACCACAAAACTGCATCGGGATTTTAACAGCGATGCAATACTTTTACGTGAATTATCCCCAGTTTACCAATTCGGACGCCAACTCTGAAGCGAATGTGGAGCATCTCAATTCTATGGTAGTCACCGATCTTTTGGCGCAAACTGTATCGGGTGTTTACCAGCACGTTGAGTATTTAAAAAGTATCCGCAGGAAGAAAGAGCCACTAGAATATGGAAAGTCAACAAACACAAAGGGTCAAAACTCTCTACAGTTCCAGTCTATGGAAATGTAGTCCTATAAAAAACACTTGCTCACGGACAATGGTAAAGTCCTGAGCGAATCTTTCACTCGCTGACTGCAGAAAATGCCAAACTTGTACCGCAAAGAATTCTGATATCTCACTTGTTTTGAACAAATATAGCTTTCTACAAAGTATTGAGCAGCATTTTCGATGGAAAGTCTCTTATCGCTGTTAATAAGGACATTTGCAATGTTTTCCTGAACAAAATTGACATGATTAAATTTGTTATGTTGGCATTTTTTGTAGTGCTTTAAGTAATGGATAGCAGCCTTCCTCTTTGTTAAGTTCAGGATGTTCCACTCAACATTACCGGAAGAGTCTGAAAGTACTTCGCCAATATAATATGTATTGTTTGCCATATAATTATACATATCAAAGCTTTCTGTGTCACGTTTCTTCAAGAAACCACCTTTTATATAGTGTTTACAGAATCGAACTTCGTCATGGAATTCAAATCCGCTTTGGTCAGCATACATTAGCTTTTCGTATTCTACAATGTTTGATGCCATATAGACAAAAGGATCAAATGTCATTTTGAGGTGTTTCTTTTGAATTTCATCGAAAAATGTTTGGAGAATTTGAACATCGTCATCCATTTCAATAAACTGTGTACAGGTGCAGATAAACTGCAATGGATTTATCACATTGATGTGGATGTTTCTCCAGTATCCGTACTCAACGTAAAATAAGGAAGACAGATCGTCTTTGCACAGCTGTGACTGTGCATATTTAGTTTCGATAGAATTAAAGTTTTGGGAGTAATATACTTTTGGATCAAATAAACAGTTTGTATTTGAGTCAGCATGTCCAAACTCCTGAATATATCTAATATAGAAACGAACAATATGAAGATTGTTCATGTGATTATTTGTGAATAAAACTAGGTCATCTGATACTATTTTATCCGGAATCATTTTGTTATATTTATGTTTACATTTAACACTTTTGTGCTGCAGAATGAGTTGTATATATTGAGCAAAGAACTGAATCGGGTTAAATGAAATCTGTCTTTCCGAATCATTAATATATATCTTTTGGATATAATACAAATTTTCTTTAGCTTCTTGTAAATCTTTCATAGTTCTTATATGAGAAGCACTGTACCGGTAGAGTATGTAAGAGTACTTTGAGTTCATTCATATACTATATTCGTATATAATAAATATATTTTATAAAATATAGATTACAAATATGTCTGATGTATCCCTTCCTCCCTCTCTTCCAAAAGTAATGTCTGATGTACCAGTTCATCCAGCAGAAATTGCTGCTATTGCAGATCAACAGGCCCAAGTAGCTGTTGCTGAACCCCAGGTTTCGGTTCCAGTAGCTGTTGCTGAACCCCCAGTAGCTGTTGCTGAACCCCAGGTTCCGGTTCCAGTAGCTGTTTCTGAACCCCAGGTTCCGGTTCCAGTAGATTTCAATGTGAATGATGAAATTATGAATGTAACAAATCACACGATTGATATTCTTAACCAGCTTGAAGTAAAAATGAAATCTATTGATAACATTGTCAAAGAACTTGGGATGTTAAACTTGAGTGATAAAAGTGCACTTGATTTGATCATGAGTCAGAAGAATAAGCATAAAGATTTTGTAGAGTCTGTAGGGAAAATGTATTCTGATATTTACGAAACGGTCAGTAGATTTAATCTTTAGAAAATACAATATATGAATTAAGAAAACTGAATTGTTTTTCTCCAGAATTCATGCTCTGACATTCGTAAGAAAACGCCTTTTCCATATCTGAAAAAGGGACGGTTTGTATGTGTTTGAAATTATGAGTTTTCATAAGTTCAATAAATTTTTCAATATTCACTAAATATTCAGTGCTAATCAGATCCTTGAAATATTTGGTGCCACTCAACTTGACAGCTATCTTTTGATTAGTAATGGGAAGCTCGTTGATATCTTCCACATCTTTGTACATTTTTTTCATTTTAAAAATTCCTTTATCATTGTGCTTGATAGTAAGTGTTTTTCCTTTAACAACTTTGTATTTTGTGAGCATATCATTTATCCGATTGCCATCCATGCAAGTTGCCACAAATACCCCCCCTGGCTTTATATTCTCCTTGAGGTTGTTGATAAAGTTGGTAAGAGTGTCGTCAGATTTGAAAAAGTAATGCAATGCAAAATGACAGTTAATTGTATCAAATTTGCCAATTTTTAAGTTTTGTACAGTTGTTTTTATATTGTACAATTCATCTTTCACTTTGAAGAAAGACATGTGCTTCGGATGGTTGTATTCAACATCAACTATATCAATTCCAACAAGTTGCTTGGCTCCGGCCTCTATGTACTTTGATATGTCACCACCCGCGCCAGATCCAATATCAAGAACCGTCTTTTTCTTTGAAAATTGGTGAATAATCGTCCTCTTTATTGAATTGTGAAATATACGCGTGCATGACTTATACACACCAGCCTTCAATGTGCTCAAGGATACCGGCTTGGTGATGGACTCCCAAACATCGTTGATGGCCCTGACATTATTAGCAAAATTCTTATCAGTGCGACTACGTGTTGGTATGAACTTCCCTCCGTAGTATTTAAATTCCACAACAGAAAGATCAGGGAACTTTCTGGCGAGTGTTGCAGATACAGTTATCAGGCCAGTTTTTAGATTTGAGTCTGAAAAGAATATTTCATTCCGGATTGAGTCAAACGACTGTCCTTTCCCTCGCAAGTGGAAGATCCCATCATTGTTCAGACCTTCAAATGGCAAATTCTGGTAAATATTTTTAGAATCCAAGCCTCCAATTGACAGCTTCCAGGTTGTTGATGATATTTTGGTGATGAAAAAATCAATAGTGTGGCTATCTTTCCATTTGAAAATACTGTTGTTGTAGTAATTCGCTAAAATAGGAGTGTAAATCAAACCGTCAAGTTTATAATCCAAAGTAGATTTATTCTTCCAGATCATGGCAGAAGCCTTGTAGATATCCATATCTATTCTTTCAACTTTCTTTCCATTTAGGATCTTGCGCATTTCACCGTTCTCTGACAAAAAGAATGTTTTAATCTTGACTCCTATATCGAGGATTTGAGAGCTATTAAATGAAGCCAATTTATCCAGTCTGTGATCCAATGGATGTCTCCTCATATCATTGCCTTTATATACGAGGGTATCAAACAAATACAAGGTATCGTTTATAAGCTCACCATCAAATATTGAATTTACGAGATCTGGTCTATAACCCACATGCCTGTACTGAATATTTGAATCTTTTGGCCTGCTGAGTAAGAGAGTGATTCCAGAATCGCCAATGTACATCAGCTTTCTGTCCCCGTCTGCTTTGTCAGTCACCGAATATCCACAAGACAACTTCCCCGAGTCGAAAGTGTTTTTTGTTAGAGTAAAAGGAAGTGGTCCTACAAATTTGGGGTAGCGTGGATTCATATCTAATAATGCAGAGTACTGGCTGATGAGACGACTGCCAACCAAATTAGACATGACGTGATTCGATCGCTGCATCATCTTCAGGACATTCTCAAACACGTCGGATATATTTGAAATCGATACTCTATTGTTGCTTGCAATGTATTCAAGCTCAATCTCAAAGATGGTACTGTCAATATTCTTCCCAGACACGATGACCTCGGTGGCATCAAGTCTCCATTTTAAAGAAGGATCGCTAAAAGAGATTCTCTTTCGGTGTCTCATCATTGAGGGCATGTATTCAGTGGACCATTTCTCGCTGCTGATTTCAATTTCGTCTTCAAAAGCTTCAGAAGCCTTTATGTTGAACTCGCTAAAATTTTGGATTGATTTACGTGACTTTGTCTGATAGATGGTAGATTTTCCGTGGGATATTTGCCTCACATCGCTTCCAGACAGAAGTGGCTTGGCAATGATTACTGTATCGTTCCTCGATTCAATTTTGGTCCAAAAGCTAGACTGTGAAATGCCGGAAATCACATCGTGAAAAAGTTCACGAGAAACCGAGAAACGTGGACCATTCATTTCAAAGAAACGAAACTCAACCTCATTCTTTCCGGTCTCACACTTTGAGATGAATAGTTGTATGTTTTTTGACAGAGTGTTCATCCTTTATATTATTATAATATATAAGTTGGTATCTCTTTAGGTGATTTTCAGAGCTGTAGTATGATGAAGTTTAGTATAAAACACATAATGATCACTTAAAGAGATGAAGCTACTTTAAATATAATATACACAAAATGGCGAGCTATCCGAAATTGTATGGACTGCCGTCGAATGGAAAGAAAATAAAAGAATGGTCCATATCAGTATACATGGACTCTGATACTGCAGTCATTATGCGCACACACGGGTTTCAGAGCTGCAAGATGCAGACAACTCTTAAGGAGATCACAAAGGGAAAAAACATAGGAAAGAAAAATGAAACTTCGCCCTTCGAGCAGGCTTGTAACGAGGCACAAAGTCTATGGAAGAAGCAAACGGAATCAGGATACAAGGAGTCTGTAGAAACGATCACTGCAACAAGAAATGTGCTTCCAATGCTTGCGTTTGATTACAACAAACGTGGAAAGGACATAAATTTCCCATGCTTTATCCAACCCAAGCTTGATGGTGTGAGGCTGCTGATGAAGTGCGACAATTCGGTTGAATGCATCTCAAGAACCGGAAAGGTATTTGAAAACATTGATCACATTGTACAGGATATAAAAAAATTGGAAGTAAAGGAGCCGATTTACATTGATGGGGAGCTGTTCACATTTGCTCTTCCTTTCGAAGAGATCAGCGGCCTTTGTAGAAAACAAGATATAACAGAAAAGACCAAACTGTTGGAATTTCATATTTTTGATATATTTGACTTATCTGAACTGGACACTCCATTCAGTAAAAGAGCAGACAAGCTGAAGCAAATAAAGAATCAAATTATTAAGAAGAAATTGAATTCTTTGAAAATTGTAGATACGTCTAGCTGTGAAGACAAATCCTGTATGCTGAAGTATCACCAAGAATGTATCCAAAATGGATACGAAGGAGTCATTCTACGGAACATGAACGGACCTTATCAGCCCAATTACAGAAACAAAAACATACAAAAGTACAAGGAATTTGTAGATGAAGAGTTCGAGATTGTAGGCGCTGAATCAGGAGTTGGTCTGGAGAAAGATTGTGCAATATTCACGTGTAAAAACAGGGAAGGAAAAGAATTCGCGGTCCGACCAAGAGGCTCACGTGAGGTGAGGAAAGAATATCTTGTGGATATAAAAGCACTGATAGGAAAAATGCTTACAGTGAGATACCAGAACTTGACTGAGTCAGGTATTGTACGCTTTGGAGTAGGACTATCTATTAGAGACTATGAGTAGTTATACAATTTTATCTGGAAAAATCCTAAATTTAAAAATACAGAAGCATACAATATATGTGAAAAAATAGTGCACGAACCCATGTACATTCATATTGTACAAAGATGATGCATAGTTTAGAAATTCGACGTGTTTTTTATGTACATAGAAAAAAACGGCGATATTAATTAAATTATAAACATATAGTAATGAAGCAGCTAACAAAGTCAAAAAAAAATTACATAATTGCAATGGTTGTTATATTGATAGCTGTAATAATAGTGCAGTATTTGTCTCTTCGAAACTCGCAAATAAATTATGTGAGCCACAGCAAAGAGCCGGTGATAGGTGATAAAGTGAAAAACAATAATCCTTCCTGCAAACATTTTGAAAGCATAGGGACTGTGACAAAGATACATTCTCTTAAGGGTGGAACTGGGAAAGTTGTTTCATACAAAGTAGAAAACAATGGAGATACATACTGTACAGGAACTATGCTAACGAAGACAATGGATCAGCTTGCTCCTTTGTGAGATGTATTAGAATCTGAACGACTTCTCTGTTTTCATAGCCCATGTATATTTAAGTAGCAATGTTGGAGAAAACAGATTGCTTGGATTAATACTGTTTTTCTTTGAAAATGCAATAATTATCCGTGGATCTATATAGTTTCCCTTTGACGTGTTAAGATTTGTGTGATTACAAAGCTTGGCAATTTTTTCGTTTGCTTCTTTAAAGTCAGATATAGACACTGCATTTTTCAAGTACTTCTGAAGATAGGAACATGCATGGCATGTTCTAAATACCTTGGCAGTTAAATGAGGGACAATTGAGTTGAGATAGTTATTCAATGTACCGGATGAAATCTTATCAAAGAGTGGAATTTTTGAGACGGGACGGTGTTCAAACTTCTTGAAGTAAGAAATAACAGACGGAACAGTACACGTTAGTGATTTTTTGAAGTCTATAGAGTCTTTTGACTTAAAATTAAATATGAGCCGATTTCCTTTAAGCTGCAAGTGTCGGCTTTGAAGAGTAGTGCAACCGAACGTGTTATAGTCATCTGTTTCTGTACCACATCTTAACAAAAGTTTGTCTATCAGGAAGCAGGCTATACCATGCTGCTGTGTGACTGGATCTGACGACTCTGTGTCATGTAAATAGCGCGTTCTTATTTTATGAAGCTGTTTTAAAACATTTCGTGCAAAGTCAAATTTTGATCTATCGGATGATGATTTTAGTGTAGATGTGGCATGTGGATAAATGTAACGGTACTTATTGAACAGTGTGTCTTTCCAGCACGCAATCCAGTCTACATTCTTGTTGCAGACTAGGCGCCATTTCCCTGGTATTATGCACGATTTTGAACAGTTCAGAACAATTTCACTTTGCTGGATAGCTGGCTTGAAAGTACCTCTCAAAGAGTGGTTTCCACGTCCTATGAATATGTACGACGGATCTGCACAAGATCTCTCTAACTTTTCAGACTTTCCATTTCGTGTCATCAATTTGTAAGTTTCAGGGATAGAACCTGACTGAATATGTTTTTCAGCCTTGAGTTCTTTGAAAGGGATACCAAAATCGTTGAGAGAGTTGGCTTTGCTGCAGGCAGTGGGGAGTAAGAACCTAATGGATGAAAAAAAATTAATTTGAGTAGTCGTGTCGACGGTTTTCAATTTGGAGAATAACAGCAATGCATGGTGCAGCTCTGGCGAAGTGGAATATGTATTTCCTTTGTATGAAATGGCAATGGTGTTTTTGGTTTGATATAATGGATGACAATATATTCCATTGTGAGACATTGATTTCCAGCCCATATATTTATATTATACTATATAAAGTATGACAAAACGAAAATTAAAAC
>Ga0209533_1001983_pt1 | contig 18908 bp, 21 predicted proteins | sample COG_04_FD_184748 | JGI IMG/M metagenome (GOLD analysis project Ga0209533, IMG submission 184748) | Pelagic Microbial community sample from North Sea - COGITO 998_met_04 (SPAdes) (version 2) | ecosystem: Environmental > Aquatic > Marine > Neritic zone/Coastal water | place: Helgoland, sampling...
TCCGATCTCGCCTATCCCGCTGCATTGGTTGGTACACGCGTACTGGCAGGCTACGCCGGCGTACCCCGGTCGGCAGTTGCAGTTGACGGTCAGGTCGGTGGACTCGCACTCTCCCACCCCGCTGCAAAACGTACCGTTGTGTTGGGGGCATTCCAGCGAACACCCGTGCACCTCGTTTCCGGATTTGTAATCAAAGTAGCCCTTGTTGCACTGGCAGGTCCCCGCTTCGTTGCATCTGCCGTTGCCAGAGCAGTAGTTGCAAACACCGCCGTTTTCTTCGGTGTCGGCACAGCCCTTCTTTGGTATTGATACCGACGAGTATCGAGTTAACTCGGTCAAATTGGCAAAACACGTGTTCTGGCAGTGGGGTCCAAAGTATCCCTCTTCGCAGTCCCCGGTGCACTCCTTCGTGTCCTTCGCGTTGCACTTGTCACAGTTGTACCCGGACCACTTGTCCGTGCAGTAGCACGCCCACAGACTTTCCGCGTCGGGTCTGTTCATGGTATGCGGAGAGTCGAGGTCGTAGACCCCCCACCCGTGCACGCAGGTCGAGGTCTGGCAGTTTTTACCCGTAAACGGCAGTCCGGTACAGTCGCAACCGTCACGCATCGGAGCTCCGTTTTCACAGGAATTGACGACCGTGTCCACAAAACTGCCGGCTTTGTTGACGTAGAGACTGCAAAATACAGCAATTAACATGGAAACCAAAACATAAACAATATTGTCCCAAAGCATTCTTTTTAGTATATTCTACGCTGCCCTATATACGCCATATTTCTACATCAAAAATGATACACTTGAGTTTGGCTACCGTGTATTTAGTCATCACATTGTACTATTTGTGTACACCGACACTTACGTTTGAACAGAGGTTGCACGCTTCGTGTGCCTCGTTCATGATGCTTTATTCGCTGTTTAGGCATTCGTTCACCGTAAACGACGTACCAATTTTTCTCCTCATGCATTTCTGTTTGTACGTGGTTGACGGTGGCAGGCAGCAACCCTTTTGGATGTCGGTATTTGTCTGCAAATGTCTGGTTTTCAGAATCGTGGCACTTGCGGAAGATAGACTGTACACACTGTCCTCGGAACTGCATCGGGTCCTGCCCGCGTGGGACTATGAATTTCTGTACACGCACGAAGCCAAACCTCGCCTGGTCGTGACCAACCGGGACCAACAAATGGACAACGACCTGCTGCACGAGTACGTCAAAACCCGCGACAACGACGAAGTACCGGTGATGATGTCCGCCGAGGAAAAGCGGGTATGGAACCTGTCGGACAAGCACAGCATACTCATGGTCGGCACCGACCGGTGTGTCTTGTCGTGGAGCTTGGGGTTTTGGACGATGGCGACCTACGGGTTGTGGTGGATAAGATTGTACGACGGGTTTCGATACTACTTTGTCGTGGACGTTGCCCTTTTCCTGGCTCTGCACTGCTCCTGGCGGATCCAGCTCTTTGTGTACCACACGGCGTTCTCGTGCGCCGCGATTTATTTGCATTGCTCAGATTTCAACGCATCGCTTCAGAATCAAAACATCGCTGTTCACTAGCACGACCAGGCAGCTGACCCAGACCACACCCCACAAATTCATCTCGTGGTGCAACAAATACCAAAACTGCCACAGCCAGTTGCAGGCACACGTGCCAAGAAACCACTTGAACCGAACCGGGCGGTGCATTCTTCTCTCCGCCAAAGCGTAGTGAACCCCGCACGCCACGCATGAAAAGCAACCGTACACCACCCCGCACCGAGCCGCAGAGTCCTCAGCAAAGTCTTCACGTTGGAAAAGAAGAGCCAGTAACAGAACGACGGCGTGTTGCAGTGTTTCCACGTAGGGGTAGCTGCACATGACCAACGCCGCCGCGTGCGGTGCGGCGTACACCAAGATGGCACTGCGTATGTCGGTGTGCCAACCCCAATTCATCCCGATCATCCCAATGTAGGGCAGTAGTGCCAGTTCGACGACAAACTGGATGCGTTTGGAGATGACGTACATTTTGCAGTTAAAATCCAGGTGTTTGTACGATCTGTCTTTGTAAAATACCAAATGAAGAACGGGGTAGCTCGAGAGCAACAAAGCGGTCATGATCCAGAAAAAATACGAGTAAAACATAACGAACCCAAAAAACAATATGTTCATATAAATACAAATCTCATCTTTATATATGTTGCCTCTGCACGGGTGGATACAACTCTGCCACTGTGGACTACCCACCTCACACAAAGTAGTGTTCATTGTACAAGAGTACACCACGTACTTGTGCCGAAGTTGCGCACCAAGGGGTGTGCAAGTGAACCCCCATCTCCGATTTTGCACGGTCCGAATGCCTCTGGCTTCTCCGGAACTCTCTATACACATTCCATTACTTCCTTCATCTCGATCTCTGAGTGTTTAGACACAATGTCGATCGGAATGACGTCACTTCGAAACTTAACAAGGTCTTCGTAGTGGCGAGGATGTTCGTACTTGCGCACGACGTTGCTGACACACAACGTAACCACCAGTTCCACGCCGTACACCACCGGCAGCAGGTCCTGGTCCCCCATGTCAAACAGACTGGCGTACCACAACATGAACACACTGCTGCATAAAAACCCGTTGATGAACCACATTGATTTTCTACTGTAAATTTTTCTACCGGTGTACAAACATATGTTGAAACAAACAAACCCGTAACCATTGTACACCACAAAGTTGACCAACTCGCCCGGCACCAGGTCGACGATCGATTTAATGGTTTCCACAGTCAATACGCTGACCGCGACAGCCATGCAAAAAAACCTAAACCCATTGGGTGACCACGCAGCCAATGACATTGTAACACGGTAGAGGCGTTTAAATATCTGTATTATTTACACGCGGTACCCACAACCATCATGACCAAGCAAAAGAACGGCAGTGCCATGAACAAAATTGTCAGGATTTTAAACGGAACCCAACTGATGTAGCGACAGACACAGTAACGAGTCGATTTCATACGCTCCTGCACCAACTTGCTGTTTTCATCCTTATGCACAAACAAATTGTCGTAAATGTCGATCGCGTCCTCCGGGTGGAATCGGAAATAAATACGCTCAAATTCATTGTCCAAAGACATGACAAACTCCAACGCCAAACAATTAAACAACATGTCGGTGACATCCTCCGTTACCAACACTATCAACAGATTTGACACGTACACCAACAACGAAAATGAAAACTCTTGAAACGTGTCCAACATCACTACAGCAGACACCGCCGGAATCGTTTTGCGGCGGTGAGTACGATCCACAACGTCGTCCCACAAAAAAAAACTGTGGACAAAGTAAACCATAGACACCGCAAACATCAATATTTTAGACTCGTAAGGGGCGGTTTGAGGACAAGCACCGTTCTTATACAACTTGTACTGGTACATCGCAATGGACACAAACATCAGCCATTGCGACACGAACACCAGAATTGGCAGGGCACACAGAGGAGTAAACAATTCAGAACAATAATTACTACCGGAATGAAATTTTTGGACAGTGTACTGCATCATGCTAAACATCCCAAACTTTGGATCACTCAATACACAATCTCGTTTCTCTTCCCACGTCAAATACTCGGTGCTCGTGGAAACGGCTTCAATGTCATGCACTTTAGTTTCAGACAGATCATTTAACAAAGAATTTTTTAACAACTTTAAAACACCTCGCATTCAGAACTCAACCCAACAAAGGATTGAAAAACCCTCGCCATATTTACCAAAACCCGTACATCACACTCCATCGTCAAAAGGATCGTCAAAAGGATCAAAAGGATCCTCCTCCTCCTTTTTTTGCCACAGGTCCATGGTCCATATTATATCGTCCGTACACCATGTACGATCAATTATGTGAGCAAAGTTCTTGCCTTTGAATCCAATACCATATTCACGTTGTGTTAAAATATCTGGAACAGTAATCATATCATTTTCACCCTCGTCACAATTGATTACCCCAACATTGGGAAATACAAAGTAAAGTTTGTTTTCTTTTGATTGCCGATGCTTCACCAACATACATTTGTCCGGAAACAAATCCCAAAATCGTAACATTTTTTTCTTTAAAGTTTCCTTTAAAGATGTGTCTTTTAATCTGTTTAATCTGTACGTAGCTCTGTAAGCGGATTGAAATTTCACGAGATAATCCAGTGGAAACATTCTCAACTCTTGCCAAGTTGTCCAAACCCTTTCCAACATTGATTTTACTGCATCTTTAGTGGATAAATTATATCCATCATTCATTTGGTATATAGTCCCCAACGTTGACAAATTACACACCCTGCACTCGGTCAAGGACGTTCCACTGTTGGGTGGACCAGGTACACCCATTACAATTTGTTTATTTTGAGCCGACGTTCGCGACGTTTGCGACGTTTGCGACTGTGCATTGGCAAACATATTACGCAACACTGCCTTTGTTTCCTTTGTTTCTTGACCAGGGCGGCTCACAGCATTTGGTTCCTTTGGTTGAGGTTTCTGAGGTTGAGGTTCCTTTGGTTCCTTTGGTTCCTCTTCCTGACCAGGGTGCTCATTGGCAAATGTGTCAAAAACATTTGTCTCAAACGGATATACTACCAGTGGTAACATTTTTCAATGGTTTCACTGATACACTTGCATATATATACCTATTTAATCTTCTCACACCGACTAAATGTGGTTTCTACTTCCCGTGATCGGGCTACTTCAATGGGTTTCGTGGAGCCACGATTCTACAGAATGCATCCGGTTGATGAAAGAAGCCTCACAATGGGACGGTGATGTTGCATCCGCAATACAAGCAAAAGCATCCGATGTGGTTACTCAAAGCATCCGCAATGCGTCGTGGGGTTGGCTGAGTGCACCCAGAGGGGGTCAATGTGACTTAAACATGAACGACATCACGGTATGGTTATCAGTAGTGTTGTTGGTATGGGTTATCAAAGTAACATTGGGTGTTGAGCCAAAACCGGAACCGGAACCGGAGCCGGAGCCAGAGCCGGAGCCGGAACCGGAGCCAACTGAACCTACCATGCGCCGCAGACAGAGCGTTGTCAACTTGGACATGTTGGATGAACGATTACCCCCACCAATCTACAGCCCACCAAGCAACAATATGTATACAGTGTGATTATAAATAATTTTAGTACTTTACTTTTTTTCTAGGTCGTTCCGGCTCCGGCTCCGACTCCGACTCCGGCTCCGACATGTCTTCGGGATCAGTGTCGGAGCTACTGTTTTCTACCTCCCATCGGTATTCGTCAGGCAACCCCACCTTGCTAAATTCTACTTTGTACTGCGACAGTTCAATTTTACCCAGAGCAGTGTCGATCATTTTTTGGACATCGTACAGGGTCAGATCATCAATTTCATACACCCAATCGTTGTCCTGTGCCGTTGATAAATCATCTCCTTCCAACTCACACTCCATGCAGAAGTTTCCAGCGGTCCATGCTTTGAGGCAGCGGTCCAGACAGTCCATGACGGTACCGTGCTTCAACGTTGTTGCCGGGGGGATGCAACGAGCAACACTGTCAATGTCTTTTAAATAGATGCATTTTTTAATGCCCACCAACTGTTGCAGCTTGGGATCTTTGAAGTGCGGTCGGACATTGACCATGTCCAACGGACCGTGAATCTCGGCGGAATGGGTCTCGTGGTCCACCACCACAAAGATGCACCAGCTTGTACCTTCTTTGATACACGGGTCCATATGCCCACACCCACGACCACCGGCTTGAAAGACCCACGACGTGCCGTACTTGTCCGCACTCGTTCTGTTCTGCGACTTCACGTGCACGTGGGTATCGCCGCTGATGAAGTCGGCGTCGAAAGATTTAAACCTAGCGGTGTAAATCGCAAAATCCGGTTCGGTGCATTCAAACCCAAGACGTTTCATGTGATCGTAAGCCAACAGTTCACCCATTTTACCGTCGGCGATTTGCTGGACGATGCGGGTCGGATTGCTTTGGTTGCGGCGTCGATACTGGTCTTGGCTGGTGTCCAACTGCAGGTTGGCAAATGTTGTACATTTGGAATATTGTTGGTCCCACTCTTCTTTAGTCAAAATCATTTTTGCAAAAACGCATAATCCGGTCGTCTCGCCATATCAATGTACCATACGAAACACCCACAACGCCTTTTGAGTCTCCAAGAAAAGTTTGTCGTCGATCATTTTGCTGGTCATTATTATCAATTCCCTTTCGTTGCCAAACTGCAGGACACTGATCCAATCGAATATGTCTGACGTAGACATCGTTTGCACCAGGACGGACACCACCTGTCGGAATTGTCGCATGCCTTGCACGTTCTTGGCTTTCAACACAATCAACGGCGCGACGTTCTCCAAGCAGTCGTCGATTTCAAATTCACCAGAGTCCTCCACCAAGAATTCCATGCTGTCAATTAATTTCTGTTTCCAAGGCACCTCGTCATCCTTGCACATCCCCCTTAGGTCGTAGTTGGGTGTAACAACAGTGACCAACCCTCTGCAGATTGAACAGGTTGTCAAATGACGTTCGTCGCACATGAACTGACAGGACTCACAAATGCCGTGACCGCATGGGTGCTGCAGCATGGGGCGTACAGTGTTGGAGTATCGTTTCTGACATATTGGACAAAGCGGCACCATTTATAAACAGGGCACCGGGTACTTATACCAGATCCCAAAAATCATTCCCTAACTGTTTGTTGTTGCCGGGCGGCATTTTTTTCAACAATCCGATTTGCATTTCTGACACGTACGCCGTCAGGCAATGTGTTTTGGCATAGGCAAAACCCTTTTTGATTCTGCTGTCCACGCTGCAGCCTTCCCTTCTCCAATCGCTCCGGATCTGGAGCGCAAGTTTTTCGGAAGCTTCCAACACTATGAGAGGAAACCACTGGGTGCCTACATTGTGCTCCTGCAAACGTTTTTCAAAATTTTTGGTAACACCGATGTAAGTATGTATTGTCAGTTCCGAGGTGTGACCAAGCAAATAAACATACATGCACTACTTATACATATACCAGTGCTTTATAAGATGTCGGAAAAAATTAATGTGCACGAAGTGAGAAACATTCTTAGTAAATTCTCCAACGGAAATTCAAAACGGAAAAGAAAACACAATGTTACAAACCCGTTGGTGCAGTACGTGGAGGCACTGCTCCAACCTCACATCGTCTCCCACACCAAATGTGAACTACCCTTTGACGTCATCTCGGAGTACGAGGACTCCATCGTCTACAACGTCGAAGGGAACCCACCGTTTACCAGCCTCACGGTGTACACGTCCAACGGTGCTTTCACCGACTTTGAATTTGACTAGGCATCGTGGTCGGTCTCAAGCTCGGTGCCAAGCTCGGTGCCAAGCTCGGTCTCAGGGTCGGTCTCGAACACGGACCCGCCAACAGATTCGGGACTATTCAGTGTCAACTGCCCACATTCATTATTATGACAGAAAATATTCACACCAGGACAATCTGAATGTGTGTTACAATGCACGCCATGAGCAACACAAATGCAGGGGGTCAATTCTGAACAATTGAAATTAAATTCCCAACTGCTTATTGACTCCATCCATACTGTCTTATTTATTATATGGAGACAGACTCCTTCTGGTGTAAATTCATACTGAGTTCCAAATTGTCTACATTTTTCAGATGTGGTGTCAGTATCACATGAACCGCTTGTTATTGGTACATGATCACAGTTGCCAATTAACTCACCCTCACATTCGCACTTGTATTCACCTACAGCGACTTGTAGATCTGTCTTGGATTCTGTACATGTACCAGTATTACACGGGTTTGACTCACACTCGTCAATGTCCTGGTCACAATTTACACCTTCCCAACCAAGACTACATCGGTCACAATTTTCACCTTCCCAGCCGGGATTGCAATCACAATGATACTCACGATCCGAAAAACTTGTCGAGTTTCTGGAATCAATACATGTCTTCTTGCTGGGACATGTCCTCCAATCACACGGACCATCAATCATACATGCACAGTGGTGGGTCATGCTACAATTAGAATTGCCTGTTCTGTTATTGAAAAACCACTTAAAATTATCAACCCATCCACAACCAAAGGGGACATTTGTGTCGTTGATCTCATTAGTCATACCATCATAATCAAAAGACATTTGAGCTTCTTTGCACTTTTCAAATGTTGTAATTGGATTACCACATTGACCACTGGTTATCTCAGGACTCACCATTTGATCACAGTTAGTACCAATGAAACCATCATTTTGATAGCATCTGCAACTGTACTCTCCAACGGCGACCGTTGAATCTGTTTTGGATTCTATACATTGACCATTATCACAAGGAGTTGGACTACACTCGTCGACGTCAGTACCACACGTGTCACCGGACCAACCCAAGTCACAGACGCATTTAAAAATTCCAACGGCGACCGTTGAATCTGTATTGGATTCGGTGCAAGTCCCATGCACGCACGGGGTCCCCGTACACTCGTCGACGTCCTGATCGCACGTGTCACCTGACCAACCATTGTCACAGTCACAGGAGAACGAACCAATGCCGGTGCAATTGCCGTGCTTACACGGCTTATCGTCACATGTTATGGGTGTGCACTTGTACCAGTTGGGTCCGCTGGTCAATTCACACGTGGTCCTGTCCAGCTGTATAGATTTACCAATTGTTCGAGTAGGGCAGTCGGTTCCATCAGTTCCATTTGCCAGACAGTCCCTCAAACACGGACCAATGCCGCTACGGTCACACCTTTGCACTTCGCCGCACGTCTTGCCGTTCCACCTGGACCCATCCGAATAATTCACCAGGTACTCCGGCGTAGGCAAGCATGTGTCACCGCAACCCACCTTCAACAACCCCGGCGCACACGACCTGCACTGGGGTCCATCCCACATGCCCAACTCGTCAAATATCCATTCACTGTTGTAGCAGGAGCTGCAGTCACCATTGCCGTTACGACCGTCGTCACAAATCCCGTTGGCACAGTTGCACGGTTCACACTTGTCACCCCAGTATCCGGGTTCACACTCCCCGTTCACGTTCTGCGAACAAATTCCAGCGGGTGCAAGGTAGTCGCTCGCACAAAAACAGTAGGGTTCTTCGATCACCGGGTTGTACAAACATGTCCCCTTCACACACGTCTCGCCCACGTCCACCGTGTACTCCACGCAGGGCTCGCACACCGGTCCGGCAAACCCGGCACTGCATTTGCAGCCGGTTCGTTCTCTGATTTCATTGGCACACAGTTTGTTGCCCACGCACTGGAAACTGTCACAGTCGTAGTCGTCGTAGCAAGCAATTGTACTCAACGTCGGGTTCCGAGTCCGGCTGTTGGTCAAACAGGTGGCGAAGGAATCATCCTTTGTGCAGTTGGGGCACGGGGTGCAGTCGCGCCCGTTGTACCCGTCGGCACAGACGTCGCATCGGACGGTGCGGTTGTACGTCGTGTTGACGCTGCAATTGACGCTGGTGACGCTGGTGACGCTGGTGATGGACGACCACGGTGGCAACGGGTTCATGTCAATGGTCTTGGCACACGTCGTATTCCAACCCTCTTTGCAGGTGTGCGTTATTACTCCGGTCGCAGTAAAATCGCATGGAGCTTGGTACCCCGGGTAGCACTCTGTACACTCGGGGAACTTCCACCCCACTTTGCACATTTCACACGAGTCGCCCTCCGCCCCGGGCACGCACACCGTGCAAGCCTCACCGGTCGCCACCGGGTCGTATCTGGCTGGACAACTGCACGTGCCGTCGCCGTAAATGGTTTCCATGCAGGTCCCGTTGCCACACCTGCACGGCAGACATTTGTCCATAAACCCCGTCGCGTCGGACCCGTAGTACCCCGGAAGACAGGGGCAGATAACTTCGGCACGGGGATTCTCAATGATGTTGTACACCCCCGCCGCCACCATGAACAGTGCAAACGTCAGCCGATGGAGTCGATTTTTCATGTCTACGGTGGCAACCGCCGCACCAAACGCAACACCGACAATTGCCACAACCGAACCCAGAAGCCAGGCAAACGGTACCTTTCCAACCACGACGTCGACCGAACTCATGACCACGTTGCCCGTCGAGAAGAGGACGACACCTATGACACCACAGACAGTGCGAATGGTGTCGATTGTTTTGTATTTTGTGTTGACACAAATATCATGTTTGCCACACTTGCACATTTGAAGACTATACATAACCATATATAGTGTCACTATATTAACATTAATGGCAACTTTCCACACACTAATCAAAAGGTGCAAAAAACCCACCGCCAACCTGTCGGAATGGAGAGCATCGGAACGAGCCTGTTTGTGTGCGTCGGTCTGCAACTCGTTTCCACCGGTGTTCAGAGACTTTCACAAATCGTGCGGTGTCCAGCAGATCAACGGGGTCCCGGAGGGTTCGTCGTGTGTGGTTTCGGGCGAACTGTTGAACGACGGCATGCAGTTGAAGTTCAACAATCGCCACGTCTGCATTCACGCCACACATTACAATGTCTGGTACCACTACTTTCGAGTCAGGCATTTCCCAAACTACGTCTACAACAATGTCTACGGTACGAACGGTGCCGAATTGCTGGCGGAAAAGATGTGGGACAAAAGTACGGCGGTGCTAAGAAATTATTTGGCTGCCCTGTACAAGTAAAAATGTTGGGGGGGAATAGACTATAAATACAATCATGCTTGGTATAAAATATGTTGTATGCCTCTTTCAGAGAACCTACAGGAATTTTTTCCGGGTGGTTCAACCGCTTTGCCGCCACCGCCACGCGTGGAAACTTCTGCCATTCCGAATTTATTTTCAAGTGGACTCAGAAAGAACTCAAAGATATCCTCACCCTCATGCCCAACGCCTCCTTGGCTCAAACCAGCGGCACGATTCACGTCGCATTCTACATCATGTGGGGCACTCGGGTGCAGTACCGGATCCTTTCGGACGACGCGACGGACGAGTTCTGGCAACTTCCGACGTCCAACCTGATTCCGATCACAATGGCGTTCAAGGAGGAGAAAAGAATGTTTGAGTGGTGCATGAAGCAGTATGGCAAGGAGTACGACAAAGTCGGAGCTCTCGGGTGTTGGGTGCCGGTCCGCACGCACGAATTGGACTACCCCACCTTTTTCTGCTCTCAGTTGATGGCGTGCGCCCTCAACCACGTGCACGTCACCTTCATCAACCCGGCGTCCACCACCCCAAACAGTCTGTACTCTACATTAACCGGACGTTGACGCACATGCTTTGTAGTTCCTGTACCAGTAAATGAAAACCATACGGTATTAATTTTTTCACCGCTATATCTCCACAACACTTGCACACCCCGTTTTGCAGGGAGTGCGAGACCCCGCACTTGCACACGTTGATTTCGTGCGGGTCCGACGCGTGCAGCAGGCGCTCGTTCAACACGAACGGAACCCCGTGCGACACGAACGAATCCTTTTCCATCTCGCCCACCCTTAACCCTCCTCCGGACGACCTGCCTTCGTTGGGTTGGTGCGTCACCAAATCGCGACGACCACGGGCTCTGGCGTGCATCTTGTCCGCACTGTTGTGTTTTAACCGTTGGTAGAACGTGGGACCTATGAATATGGGCACTTTGTACCTCTGTCCGGTCCTGCCGTCCATCATCATCTCCGTGCCTCCGGAAGAAAACCCTATGGAGTGCAGCAGGTCCCCCAGAGACTTGGCGTTGTCACCGTTGAACGGCGAACCATCCTGCAGACCTTCAAAGCAGGCGTACTTGCTCTTGACACACTCCAAGATTTGAGCCATGGTCATCCTTGACGGCAGCGCGTGGGGGTTCAAAATCACGTCCGGCACCATGCCCGACATCGTAAAGGGCATGTCCTCTTGAGGCACGATCAACCCAACGGTACCCTTTTGTGCGCTTCGAGAGGCAAATTTGTCCCCGATCATCGGCACCCTCTGCTTGCGCAGTTTGATTTTGAGCCCCTGCGTACCGTCTCTCTCCTTGTAGGACAGGACTTTGTCGACGACCCCCGCAAACTGCGAAAAGACCGAGACGTCGCTGTCCACCATTTTTGTGTCGACCCTGGACGAGCGTACTTTGCCTATCAGGCAGTCGCCGATCCCCACCGTTTGGTTGACCAGCGGTATCCCGTTGTCGGACACGTTGTAGTTGCCGCGGCGCTTGGGTGTCGGTTTGCCGTACGCCTCGTCCGACCCCAGCGTGTCCTTGACCGTCTTGAACGTGGTCGTTCGCCCAATGCCGCGGTCTATCGACGCCTGGTTCCAAATCGTACTGTCCTCCTGGTTGTACTCCGCCGGCATGATTGCCACGATGCAGTTCTGACCCATTGGCAGGTTGTACCCGTACGCTCGTTCCACGGCGGTCGTCACCAAGGGTTTTTGCCCGTAGTGGATCACGTTGGAGGTCGTGTCCCACCTGTCCTGGAAATCCAGTGTGGGGACGCTCTGAGCCTGCTTCATCATTGCGGCTTGGTAGGTGTTGCGCGGCGCGGGGTTGTGGTTGCTGTAGGGTATGGTTGCGGCGCACAGTCCCATCAACAGCGTCGGGTCCAGCTCTTCGTGGGTTTCTCCGATTGTAATCATGTCCTCCTCGTACACATCGACGTACTCCAACAACCCCTGGTCCAACATCTCGCGAAACGACTTGACGACCCTTGGCAGGATAATCAACGGACGACAAATCCTGCCGGAGTTGGAACGGATGTAAATGTGGTCCGGGTAGGACACCGACACGTCTTTGGCAATCTGACCGGTCCTGCGTGCCGCTCGAATGACCTCCACCACCACCATGTCGCCAAACCCGATCGGGTCGCCGTTGACAAAGACCAACCGTCCACCCCGCAAGTGGGGTCGCACCAACGTGACCAGAGCCTCCGACGGGTACTTGATGCTGATGTACGCACCGACCGCCAACTGGGACTCCAACCCACACGACCCACCCTCCGGCGTTTCCACGTAGCACAGCCTGCCACGGTGTGTGCCATGAATGTATCGCGGCAGGCTCAACTTCTGTTCGGGTTTGATGCTGGAGGACACCCGTCGCAACTGGCTCAACGCGGTGTAAATCGTAGCTCTCTGCAGCAGCTGCGCCACCCCCACACGAGCGCGCCCGTCAAACGCATTGGTGCGCCAGTTGCCGGTGCTCAGTGCGTACTGAACCCCGTCCATCACGACCGTGCTCCTGCTCAGTGCCTTCAACACCGTGACGTCTCGAATCTCTCCTCCCATTTTTCGATGCAAAAACATGCTGACATCGTGCTTCATTTTACACATGAGATTGTGTGTAAGAGAGTACAGCAGGTCCTCGCACATTTCAATGCGCTGGTACATCAACGAATCCTTGTCCGCCCATTGGTGCGCGTGGATGTCCTTGTACAGCTTCTTCAACATCAGAATCAGGTAATCACTTTTGGCGGAGGTGTGCGGCAACAACATTCGTAATACACTTGCCTGCCGATCCTCGTCACTGTCTCCCAAACAAAACGTGTTGACCACCGACACTTCTTGGCACTCCTGGTTCGGGTTCAATCCAAAAAAAATACTTTCTTCCTCCGTCAGACTGGTGTACAAGGGGTCCGGAAGCATGGTCAACAGTGCACCGATGCCCAATTCATCTTTCACTTTTGGAAAGAGAACCAAAGCCTCTCCGTTTGGCACGTGGCGTATTGTAGTGCTCATCACTCCCCGACGACCATCTTCAGACTTGCAACAGATCGCCCACTGATCCTGCCCACTCTGTTTGCGGTGCAGGGTGATCATCGTGTTGTGCACGTGTGCCTTCTGGTTGATGATTGTTTTTTCCGACCCGTTGCAGATGAAATACCCACCGTGGTCGTACTCGGGAAGGTTGGACGTGCAGTGTTTGGACCCCACCATCAGAGGTATGCGACCAATGTACACGTTGTGGTGAGACGTCGAGGGTCCGTCGCTGCGGTGAATGTGAACGGTGGTGTACATGGGAGTGTTGTAGGTCAAGTTACGCAGGCGGCATGTTCGAATGTCGAGTGGATTGGACGAACCGTCGGCTTCCAGTACCTTGGGAGCCTCCAATTTACAACCCACAAACTGAACTCGAATCCATTTTTCTCCAGACGCTGTAAACTTTTGCACAAAAATGTCATGGTTGTGCAAAAGTAATGGCAGGCGGTCCAAGTAGGCGTCAAAAGAAGCTCTGGTTTGCTTGGTAAGGGATACACCCTTGGCAAACTCATTCATTTCTGAGAAAAAAAACATGCATTATTATCGCCATATTACATAGTTACAGACTCGGACTCGGACTCGGACTCCGAATCCGTCAAATCACCAATTGAGAATTTGGACATCTCTTTGGAAAACACTAAAATTGGCTCCGGCTCTTCCTCCGCCTCCACCTCCGCCTCCGGCTCTATTTTTATAAAATTGCGTCTTCTCCATTTGGATTTCAACCATGGAATACAATTCATTCAACAACCATCCTCCGCTATATATACATATTGTTGTGTTTTTGTTCCTGTGTAAAATGCACTCGCATCGCTGCAGCCACGTCGTCAGTAGTAATCTTTTTGGAGCCGCCGTTTTTCCAGTGCCTTTTGGAATACTCGATTTTGCTTTTTAAACACAAGTTGAACGTGTCGCCACCGGCGTACACAAACTTGTCGTAGTGTTTCACAAACAGTGCCTGCACCGCTCTGGGTGTCGCAATCCCCCACTTGTGCACCGCCAGTTGTTTCTGAAAGATTTCAAACAGTTCGACCGACGTATATTTTGGTACAGAGAAATTCCATGCAAAGCGACGCTTTAACCCGGGCTGGGCATCAAACACTCGTTGCATCTCGTCCTCGTACCCAGCCACGATTACCACCGTGTTTTCGTGCTCCGACATAAACGTGTTCAGCACGTCTACGCACTCCCTGCCGTACGAATCGTCGCCGTACACCAAAGAATAAAACTCGTCGATAAAAATACAGCCCCCGACCAACTTGGACAGTACCTTCTTTGTCTTGACCGCTGTCTGACCCACGTACGACGCGACAAGGTCGGAACGATGCAGTACAGTAAATGTATTGTGTTCAAACACGTCGAGCTCCGACCAAAGCTCAAATATTACTTTTGCCAGTGTCGTTTTACCACAACCGCTCGGTCCACTGATAACGGTGTGCAAGAAGTGTTCGTCGGTTTTGCCGTCGTTGCACAACAGAAATTTAAGCTGGTCGACAACACTTGTCTTGACTTCGTGCATGCCAATCATGCCGTACAGAGCCTCCAACTTTTCATCCAAGTTGTTGAAACGTGACTTGAAACGTTTCACATGTCTCAACACTTCCGTCGAATTCTTTTGTCTTTTTCTTTTCATTTTATAGGATGTGCACGGCAACTTATACCTTAGACATTGTTGATCGTATACAAAATTAAATAAATTATAAATGCCAGAATTATGCCAATGTAACACATTGTTTGTCGTCCGTTGTAGACCACAGTCACAGAATTTTCAGAGCCTTCAGAGTCTTCAGAACTTGTGTCGGTGTATGTACTTCTACATATGGTACATTTTTTTTTATGGTACTGTTTGACTTCGTACAGGCATTTTTCGTGCACGCTCGACCGACACTGGCAGGGTGACTTATGGTCACATTCTTCCAGACAGACGTAGCAGTCCATTGTACAGTACAACACATTATTAAATACCTTTAAATTGTTTAAACCTCTCACTCAGAATTTCGTACGCCTTTTTAGACACCTGTGGCACACACATGTTTCCCAATCGGAAATGCCTCTGTATGGCTTCCTTGGTGCGACTACCCATGCGCTGTGGATGTTCCTCTACCCAATTGTTGTGTGCCACCGGGGAGTCGCAGTCCAGGTCGGTAAACCCAATTGGAAGCCCCATCAACCACTCCACCCACTCTATGCACGGACATTTCAGGTGTTTTTGGTCGACCGGGGTACAACTGGCAAATCGCAGCATACTGCCCAGATCCCCGCACCCTCTCTTTGTCAGGTTTCGGCAGGCGTGTGACAGAGCAGTGCGAGGCGTTGCCCAGTTCTTGCGAGTAACAGAGTGCGTTAATACATTTCCTCTGCATCGTTGATCCCCCTCGAGCGGCACCAATGTAATCTTTTGCCGCTTGTTTGGTAACACCGGCATTTTGACCACAGTATACACCCCGTCAAACACAGCTGCACTTTTGTCCAATTTGGGCAGGTCCACACTCATGGGAGAAGGGTCCCGTACTTTTGTACACAAACAAAACCAACGACGCCGACACATGGGCGCACCCACGTTGGACGCCTTCAAACAGCACCAGGTCAAGTCGTAACCCTCGGAACACATGGAATCCACGATCGATTGCATGACGTCCACCATGCTTGTGATGTTTGCAACGTTCTCCATGTACACGTATCGAGGATGCATCTTTTTAACAATGCGCAGCAACTCGTAAAACAGTACACTTTTGTTGCCGCCCAACCCCTTGCGTTTCCCAGCCATACTGATGTCCTGGCAAGGGAACCCACCGGTAAGAATGTCGTGGGGAGGCGGGTCTAACGTACGAATGTCGTCGTGCACGGGAACACCCGGGTATCGTTTCTTTAAAATGGATCTGGCATGGGGGTCGATCTCCACCATGGAAACACACTCAAAGTCAAGAAGCCGAGTCATGCCACCAATTCCAGAAAAACAATCCAAACATTTTAGCTTCATTTATTGCAAAAGATAAGGGTGTGGGTATCTCGCCATATAAATACATAAAATATGGCGAACCATTGGCTCGGAAAAAATCAACAATGAAAGCAATGAAAGCAACACTCTTAACACGATTGCTGTTGCCGTTGGACAACGTACAACACATTGCAAAGGTGGTCAACGTTCAAGCCACAACCGACGGGATTAGCATTGTGGGCTCAAATCGCAAGTGCATTTGTTTGTTGAATCTTACCAAGGACGCTTTTATCGACTACACGTGTACCGGAGCATCAATTGGATTGGATTTGAATACCTTTCGGAACATACTGCAACAAATGGGACCGACCATGACGATTTTGATGTCAGACACTCACATTACAGTCGAATCCGACAACTGTTGTGTTGAAGTAAATGTGAACCATTGTGTTTTGAACAGTTTGTCCGAAAGGGTGTACGATTGTGTGGTGCACGTGCCTTCGAAAACATTTGCACGTGTTGCGAACTTGTCCGGTGCAACAGTGCACATCTCCTGTCGTGGAGACACTGTCGAGTTCACATCAAAAGGACCCCATTACAGTTCAAGCATCGTGTTGGACCGTGTCGTAAAACCGTCAGACATTGTGTTGGACGTGGACACGCACTACATGTCAATAATTGCGAAAGCGGTGAACAAGACGGCGGTACTGTCCATGAGCCCCGGGTCGATCCGGGTGGAGTGTGGGTGTGAGGGGGGTCACATGGTATGGCATGTGTCACCACATGAGTTAGAGTATTTATAGTGTTTTTTTTTGATTTACAGACCTGGTTATTTACCAGTGACAAGAGTACTAAAAAAATGATTGCTGCGGTGTTGTTTGCACTCTCGTGGGTAGTCTCCTTGTTCGATACTTCCGGAATGTTTCACGTGGTGCACGTGGTGTGGTACCTGTTGCGGTCGTTCACGTTTGAAGACCCTCCAAGACAGTGTTCGTTCAACGATGCAGACCTGGACGTACCACGCCACGTGTCGGACATAGTAGTGTTTGCAATCGTTTCAATGTCTCAACTTCCACAGGGTCCAGGGGGTCCACTGTCACTGGGTTCGTTCGTCTGGATGCCACTCACCGTGCACTTGGTCATGGGGTACCCGACACCGGTCTGGTATGTCGTGGTTGTCTCCGCCTTCATGTGCATGGCTGTTTCTCAAACACCCCAACTACTGTTAGTGTGCACACACTTGCTGTGGGGCATCTACCACGGTTGTTTCAAAAAGTGGTCGCTTCGTGTGGCAGCTCTGTTGCACCTGTGCTTTGCTTGGACCACGTTCGAATTCGACTGGATTTCAATGGCTTCTGGACTGTTGGCTGCGGAAGCCAAGTACCGCATGATGTACGCTCCGCACGAAACTGTTGAAACATTGTCGTACCTAAGCATTCTGGGCGTATGGTCTTCGTACACCTGGATTTGGACACTGATTCCATTTGTTTCCAATTTCACTCTGTTCGGGTGGAGCAAACGTTGGAGGTACACTGACAAAGTGTGGTACGACGCCGACGTCTGCATTTTTATCGGAATTCTGCTAACCGCATTCGGTGTATCCTGGTTTGGACCCACAGTTGGACCCACAGTTGGACCCACATCTGCATAAACAACCTACGCACGACCCGACACCGTAAATAATTTTCATCAATACGTGGAACGCATTGAAGACCGGAACAAGCACAAACAACACAATGCAAGCAACCACAACCCAAAAAATGGTCGTGTTGGAACTGTTTTCAACTTCCGATACAATTGCGGTGATGTTCATTTTGTACCTATGCAAATTGACTTATATACGACAAATTCCACAAGAGCCTGTAGGATAAAAGGATACCTATATATACACAATACAATCTATATAAAAAAATGCTCAAAACACTTAAAATATTTACAATGTTACTCTACACGTCCATGGCAAGCGAAACTCTTCAACCCTTCCTGCAAGACATGCTCAAGACGGACGCCACCGGGGACGCTCTGCTCACCGCCTACGACACACACTACGACGCCCTGCCACCCACACAACAACTGGAAGAGAAAAAATCCTATCCCCAACACATCTACCTCGCACTGTTGGAGCACCGGAGTAAAACGTAGGCACTATATATACATACAAATTAATAATAAAAACATGCTGTTGATTGCCACACTGTTTTCACTTTTACATTTTGCCTTTTCGTGCACCGACCTTACGTTTACACTGACCGACAGTTACAGCGACGGGTGGGACGGGGCTTATCTAAATGTTACGGGTGTTACGGACA